>Ga0214544_1002903_pt1 | contig 35796 bp, 25 predicted proteins | sample CNSS3metaG_FD_160074 | JGI IMG/M metagenome (GOLD analysis project Ga0214544, IMG submission 160074) | Root nodule microbial communities from cowpea collected in UCLA plant growth center, Los Angeles, California, USA - CNSS3 | ecosystem: Host-associated > Plants > Roots > Nodule | place: USA...
TTTTTGAACAGGGTTATAGGCTTCGGTTCTATTTCAACCGAGGCCTAAAACTGCCCAATATTGCCTCGGTCGAAAAGCAACCGAGGCCAAAGGGGGCGGTGCTGATGAAAATTTTAAATTAGGGTTTTTGAACAGGGTTATAGGCTTCGGTTCTATTTCAACCGAGGCCTAAAACTGCCAAATATTGCCTCGGTCGAAAAGCAACCGAGGCCAAAGGGGGCGGTGCTGATGAAAATTTTAAATTAGGGTTTCTGGGCAGGGTTATAGGCTTCGGTTCTATTTCAACCGAGGCCTAAAACTGCTTACGGCACCGGTTGTTTGTAGAACCGAAGCAATATAGGTTGCTGAAATTGCAAAATTGCCACCGCCTCCTTATAGGCTTCGGTTCCGCCATAACCGAGGCCTATAAGGCGAGGTAAAATATCAAATTTGCACTAGTGTTATGTCTTTGCATACCCTACCTCATCCACACTTAGAATTTCTCCATGAAATTCCTCCATAATTCACATACAACCGATCCATATTCACCCAATCTCACTCAAAGCATACCAAGACAGTCAAAATAATCCATTTCAAATTAGTTAATGCAATGAAACACATCAAAACAATAAACGCATGAAACATGGCAGCCAACGCTCAGCCTCAGCATTAAAATTTCGTTCCAGACCTGTAGGGGTCCTAGCGTTGGGGCACCGCTCGGCTGGTGCTCAGCTGGCGCTCAGCCTCATTTTTCTCGCTAATTCAACCTCAACTCATATAATGCATTCACAATTCCACTTATATAAAGCATCAACCAGTTTACAATTCACAACAAATCAAGTAGTCAATTCTAACTACACACAATTATATTCATTGAACTCTCTAAATAAAGTCAATTATCAGCTTCCCTTACTTAACAAAGCGACTCTGCAGACCCAAACCGCTCAAAGAACACCAAAACGCATCTAACTCCACATGATGCTCTATTTACAGATATAAACATCATAAGAACGAGTAGGACCTACCATTATGATCACTTATCAGTAAACACTCATATTGATGATTAAAATGTCGCATGCAAGCGGAAGAGAGCTCGCATGCAACAGAAAACAGAAAAGACTAAAAAGAGAGTGGAAACTCAAGTTACGCGAACGGAGAAATTGATCGGTCCAATTTGAAGAGCTCGTCGAGAGGATTAATCCTACTGTCTCGGTTCTTCAATCAAACGACCAGAGAGATAAAAATTCTAGAGAGAAGTCAGAGAACTCTAGAAAAGTGGTTTCTAGAGAGATAGTGTATTTTAAAATAATGAAACTCGTTTATAACAATTCTATTTATACTAAAATTTTTTAATATTAAAATAATCGAGTCTCACTACTTTTAAACCACTATCACTTTTAAAACGCCATTTTCTAGGGTCTTACACTATAAAGTTTAGATAAACTTAAATTCAAATTCCAAAATAATATTAGAGTATATGCACACACCCTGTTGTATTTATATGCTAATGAATGGGATTAATAACTCTTTTCCAAATATAAATTTGCAACCCAAGTTAGTTAATGGCTTATAATTTCTATTAATAGTCTATATACTTTCTAAATATTGATAAATCGAAAACATTATAGATATGTACTACTAAAGAATCTAGTTTTGAATAGTGTTTGATTAAAAAAAGTAGGTTAAATTATATATTTGGTCCCATTTTCGTAGCAAAATTTGAATTTGGTCCTTCAATTCTTTTTTGTCTCAATTAGTGATGGCAACGGGTCGAATCGGGCACGGATAATGCCTACCCGCAACCCGACCCGCCAAAAATAAATCTGCCTGTTACCCGACCGTTTACCCGTCGGGTATCCGCTTAAAAAATATCTGCGGATATTTTTAAAACCCGCGAGTACCCGTGGATACCCGATACCCGCAAATATTTTTAAAAAAATATATATTTTATAAATTTTTTAATATAAAATTATTAAAATAAAATATAAATTAAATTAAATTATAATTAAATTTGACATAATAAAATATACTGTTAATTTTAATTTTAATTAAATTTAACTTAATAAAATATGATTTTAATTTTAATTTTAATTTTTTACGGGTAACGGGTAACGGGTACCCGCGGGTGCAAGATAGTATGATACTGTCACTATCCGTCACGGATTTTTTTTGCGGATATCCGCGGGCGCGGGTATTTTTGCCATCCCTAGTCTCAATCTGGTCCCTATTTTGAGAAATTTGATGCAATCAAGTCCTTTCCATTAGTGGTGTAGTAAGGGTGTTAAATGGAGTGCCACGTGTCAGTTCCTGGATTTTTTGAATTTTTTGAATTTTTTTTTGAATTTTTTTTATTATTTATTTTCTTTTAAATTTTTTTAAAAAATTAAAAATTTTCCACGTGTCAAGCCGACATCGTGTCACGTGGCAGTGTACATGCCACATGGCAGGGACCAAATTGAAAATGAAAAAATGACACCTACATAACAGTGACACGTGGCACTGTCACTGCCACGTGGCACGGTGTCAGCTTGACACGTGCCAATTTTTTTATTATTTTTTTAAAATTTTAAAAAAAATAAATAAATAATCAAAAAATAAATAAAAAAAATTCAAAAAATCCATAAGCTGACACGTGGCACCCCATTTAACACTGTTACTATACCACTAACGAAAAGGACTTGATTGCATCAAATTTCCCAAAATAGGGACCAGATTGAGACAAAAAAGAATTGAGGGACCAAATTCAAATTTTGCTATGAAAGTGGAGACCAAAGGTATAATTTAACCAAAAAGTATGTACATCATGTAATTGCATGCTTGATTCGTCTTGTTATGACAAATTTCTTTGCAAATGTTTGAATCACAAAGAATCAGTTACCTTGTTGAACCTATTTGTAAGGAAAAATAATTTTCTTTATTATTCCATAAGAAAATCATAAAATAACAACTCATTTTGAAGACAAAAACTAATTAATTATTATAATGACTAATTTAGATACTAATTTACACTATAAGAATAAAAAACTATAATTGTACTACAAGAAAATTACTTATTAGTGACCAATTTTAGGGATAAAAAATAATTAAAATGACCAATTTAGATATCAATCTATAAACTAAAAATTATTGGTAACTAACATAATTTTTAAATTTGTTTGTAAATTGATCACTATACACTACAAGAAAATGTCTTATTAACAACTAATTTTAGTGACCAAAATTATTTGTCACTGTAATGACCAATTTACAAAATGTAAAATTATTGGTTACTAAAATAGTCACTATTATAAATAAAAAATTATAATTGGTTATTAAATTGGTCACTAATTAATTAGAGACTAATTTAGAAACCAATTTCTTTGGTAGTTAAACCTTGGCAGCTAAAGTTTAGAAATCAATTTACAGACTAATTATAATTTTTTATTCATAATAGTGTCTATTTTAGTAACCATTAATTTTTTATTTTAAATTGATATCTAAATTGGTTACTATAGTAACTAACAACTTTTGACCACTAAAATTTGTTGTTAATGAGACATTTTCTTGTAGTGAGAGTGAATTGATCTCTAAATTAATCACTTACATTAACTATCAACGTTTTAGCTATCAAAAAAATTAGTTTCTAAATTTTCTCCATTAGTGACCAATTTAAATACAAATTTAGAGACCACTTTTTTGTAGCTAAGACCTTGGTAGTTAATATTAATGACCAATTTACATATCATTTCACTATAGTGATCAATTTAGAGACCAAATTAGAAACTATTTTAGTTATCAATAACTTTTAGTTATAAATTGATATTTAACTAAAAGTGTTCATTATTAATAAAAAGTGTTGGTTTGTGAATTAGAATTTAAATTGATATCTGACATTAACTACCAAGATTTTAACTAACAAATTTGATATTTGTGTCTAAATTATTTTTTATAGTGATTAATTAGAATAGTTTATAAATTAGAATCTAAATTAATCATTATACACACTAATTATATTTTATCTCTATAATTGATTGTTATTTAATGATTTTCTCAGGGTATATATCCTAAAATTGTTATAAAAAGTTAATTAAGTTTAAAGATCATAAATGTCTAATTTCTTAAATGCAAAGAAATAATCTATATAATTAGCTAAAAGGATGCCAAATTAATGTAAATTATGGAGAGGTGATGAAAAAACCTACAACATAGAGGGTGGTTATATTATATTTACTTACATAATTATTCTAAACCAAACATAAATTGAAAGGAAAATATATTAAAAATAATAATAATGCAACGTACGTAATTGAGATTAGTACAACTTGTTTTATGGCTACACCAACATCTTCATTTGCACACTTATATTTTTTTTCCTTAATGTTCATTCTCTTAAACCAAAATCAAATAGCTAAGATTTCTGTTTCCACGCATACACTTCGTTCACCTTTGAGCCTAATACATCCACATAGATTTGGTGACCAACCTGGAGAATTTGCATCAAAGTACTTCAAAATATTTAGTATATTAGTAATACAACAATATTTCGTCAACAAGAATCACATGACACATTGTCCCCCTATATTACTTCTCATATTAACTTTTGAAGTTTCTTGTCGTGCTCGAAACTCAAGAATTGAATCCGCCTGCATACCCTTTTTACTAGGAAATGTGCAACTCCCTCCACCTTATTTATTATTTTCCACATAGTTATACTAATAAGTCAAAGGGATCAATTAGTACTTTGTGGTATTAACAAACTTCATTGTACATATTCCAAAAATATTATGAAATATCTTTAACATATCTACAAGTAATAGATTATAATTTACTGGGAATTCAAGTGTAAGTTTAAGTCTCACATTAAATAAAAATGAAAAGTTCAACACCATATAAGGACGAAGACCCATAAACTCATCGTCTTAAGGTTGTAAGTTAGAGATGGTGTTAATCTCTTATGTTTGGGTTGTGTTCATGTCACATTGGTATTAAATCTCTCTAGTGGTCCTCTCTCGAAAAATCGAACAATGGTATCAAAGCCAAAAGGTTCATGTGGTTACCGATTTAGACAAGACCCTGTATCGAAATTCTTGACAATGGGTTAGATTGTTGGAAATCTAAGTGTGAGTCTAAGTCTCATATTGAGTAAAAATGAGAAATAGTTAGCTTGTCTTAAGGTTTTGGGTTATAGGTGGTGTCAATCCTTTATGTGTGGGTTGGACTTATGTCTCATTGGTGTTAAATTTCCCCGATGATCCTCTCTCGAAAGACCCAACACAATTTAATAACTTGATTATATTAAAGTAATAGAAACTATTTAATATATTTATTTCTAATGGCTTAGGAAGTCTATAAATGCAACATCCTACCACAAGGAGTAGACACTTAACACTCAATACTCAACTCTCTCATATAAGGATGGCAATGGGGCGGGACGGGGCGAGGACGGGTTTTGCTATCCCATACCCATTCCCATAGAAAAAATTCATCCCCATCCTCACTGGGTAACGGGTATAATCTTGTTGGGTTTATTAATTTTTTCACATATGGGTTATGGTTATGGTCATTGAGAGATTGTGGCTCCATATGGTTATATGACATAAGTTTTACACATATAAGACATTTGACACCAGTTTTACACCAAAGCCTTAAGGCAATAATGTTATGAGTCTTTGTTCTTATATAGTGTTTAACTTTGTCTATTTTATCCAATGTGGGACTTTTGACTCAAACTTGGACTATTCCCAACAAATCTCGTACTCATACTCATTTTCTTACTACTTAAATATTAATTTTAGTTAATTTTTATAAAATAATAAAAAATTATGGTAAAGGAAACATTATATTATCAAATATTTAATATTAGGAGGATGGTAATTTCTTCGTTATCAAATACTTTGAAATAAATTATAATTGTTTACATTTTCGATTAGAATACCAATAAAATATCATGAGAACCAAAACATTTATTAAATTTGCAAACATTAATGAAACCTAGTTGATAAAAGTTAAAAATATTTTAAAAAAAAATATAACAGAAAAATAAATATTCAAATTAAAATTATATATTTTAAATGTTTGTTTACTTCAATTTTTTAAATTCTAATTAATCTTTTTTTTACACACTAATAAAAGCTACAATACATCACTTGATCAAAATGATGTAAAGAACAAATAATAAAATTTTAACATAGATCTTGTATCTTTTGAACTCAAATATTTGTCGAATAGTGATAAAAAAATATTTATAGCAATTATATTAAATTTTTATATTGTGGTAAATAAAAGTTATTTATACAATTATAGTGAAAAAATTATAGTATGATTGATAATGAATTAGAAAATAAAAAATAATTAGATAAAATATATTGAAATAGTATTCTACATGATGAAAATAAACAACAAATAAAAATATTAAAAAATTAACCAATGTTTAGAAACAATTTGAGAGACTATTGAAATAAATCGCACAAAGGAAAACAAATGTATACTTAAGAGTATGATAAGATGAAAAATACCTTAGAGTTATAAGAAAACTTTTCAAATATCAATATATATACTTAATGGTTGAGAAATAACAAAAATTGTTTTAGCGAAACAAAAGAGTTCTTCAAATGAAACAAAAATTAATAATAATAAGTAAAGATTTTGTTTTTATATTACCTAATAAATGAAAGATTTGTGCTATTAAACACTTAAATTGAGAGTATTAAACATTCTCATGTGAAAGGAAAATATACAATAAATAAAAATATTAAAAAATAATAGAAATATTCAAATATGAGACATAAAAAGTTTTTAATTGACATACATCATTTTAACATAATTACATAAAGGTTATGATAAGATGAAAAATATAGTGGAGATGCAAATGAGTTTCATGACAAACCAAATAATTAGAAGAAATAAAAAAAAAAAATATATATATATATATATATATATATATATATATATATATATATATATAGGGTTACTTAATTAACTGTGAGTGTTTTAATAATTTAAATGGGGATGAGTATTATGGCAGGGATATGTACATCCTCGTACCCATCCCCACACCCAATTGAAAAAGTCGGCGATTCCCCATACCCATACCCAGTCAATGTGGGGATTTTCCGTCAAAATGGGGACGGGTTCGGGCAATACCCACGGGGGCGGGTTTATTTGCCATCTCTACTCTCATATTCTCATACTCTCTACACTTATTATCATTATACAAATCTTGACTCTGTTATCCACTTAAGCATACCTTTTTACTAGGAAATATGCAACTCCTTCAACCCCATTTTTATTCTTTTGCACATAGTTCTACTAGTAAGGCGAAAGGATCATTTTGTACTTCATGGTACCTACAAACCTCATACTCCCCTCTACACTAAGTCTTTCACAACCAAATCATTCCGTCAGTCCTTTTTTTTTCATACAACTTATTCCCTCTTAAACTATTATATGTCATAAGATAATAATTTACTTACAAATACTTGGGTAGTTGTAGCACTAAACAAGCATAGGGCAATTCATTTTATTTTCCCTCTTATACCATTATCAAGTATGTAGCTTTATTTTTTGTATTACCTCCTCTCCGCTCATTTATGTCTTACCTTTTGTCAACATATACCATACAATTGAACACATAAAATACTTTACACATATTTTTACAATAACTTTTCCATCCTTTATGAGGTCATAAATGGACTTATATAGATCGTAGAAAAGTTACATTTAGGCTAACTGATAACGAAGTCCTTGATGCGATCAAATTAATACTACTAAACTATAACAATTTCAGTATTGCTAAGATAGTAGTTAACGAAACAGAAAGGGTAAAGTCATAATGTAGATTTTTACCATTATCTTGGCTATCTTTTGCTAACAAAATCAAATCCTTTTGAGCTTATTACCCACTTAATCCTCACTTTTATTTTGTTTTTGTGAATAAATACAATATGGGTTACATAGATCTAATTATACCACTAATCTCCATTTTTGTTACCAATTTAATGATAGGAAGCTTTTGTCTCAAGCCAAAGAAGTTGTCAACCAGAGAGGAAAGAAGGAAAAAAAACCAAAATTGAAGATATGAACATAGCAGTTCAAGGCTGAGCGCCAGAAATCAAGGTTGAAGGCCATTCTTCTCGCATTTTCCAGCACTGAGCGCCAGTTGATTCGCATTTCTGGATGCTCAGTGCCAGCGCTCAGCCCCATGTGGTTCCTATTTTTGGGCGCTGAGCGCCAGAAGCCAGTGTTGAGCGGTGCGAGGACGACACTAAGCGACACTTGTGCTGATATGGAAAAATTAAACCTATTTCATCTAGATTCTCGATGGGAAATCATCTTTGGTAGTGGGAGGCACGAAGAAACTCATTTTGGACTTGAAGGAGTGCTAGGTCTTGTGGGAACGACTCCTTCTTCCTCTTTGTATATCTTTCTCTTCCATTTCTTCCATTTGCAAGCTTGAGTTCTCCATGACAATGGAGAGCTAAACCTATTTTTGTTGGGGTTAGATGTAGACACTACACTCTTATGTAATTGCAACGCTATCAATATATAAATGCCTCTTTCACTGAATGCTAGTCTTCTTATTTCTTCACTTAATGCTTGCATTGATTTAGCCATCCATTGCATGATATTTGGTTCGTTGGGTGTGGAAATATATTTTGAAACCTTGATTTGGAACAAGAAAACTCAATGGGGCTTGTATCTAGGAATGGGGCTTGACCCATTGGTTATCTTAAACCCTAGTGCATAAAGCAAATTAGCTTATTAAGAGTTCAAGGGATTGACTCTTAATAAGGAAATTTAGGCTCATTCCCTTAAGGAATTAAGGTTTGAGTAGAGGATGTAAAATTCTAGTTGCATGAGAGCATAGTTGGTGAATTCTAATCCCGACAATATCAATTCATATCATTTCTAATCTTTTCCATTCACTAAGTGCCTTTAACTTCCAAAGTTCAATTTTAATCATTTATGCAAAATTTAATTTCTTACATGAAACTCAAAATATGGATTCATTCTTTAGTTTAAATTAGTTGCTAACTACTCAATTATTTAGTATACACGAGTCTCTTGGGAAACGATATCCCGGTCTTACCGGTTACTATTTGCACGACTTGGTACACTTGTCGGAGTCTTAACATAAAGCCAATCCTAACACTACTACATATTCGTTCTTTAGTAACATTTAAAAAATGTTACTAAATTATAAAAAATGTTACTAAAATAATTTAGTAACATTATACCACATGTTATGTATGTCCTATGTTGCTAGTAAATATAATGACATTTTTACGTATCAATTGAGACATTTATAAAAATGTTACTAAATCTTACTAAATCTAAAAATGTAAAATTTTAAAAGATGTTACTAAATCTTTTTAGTTATAATTTTTTTATAAATGAGTAACATTACAAAAATGTTACTAAATATCGTTGGTAACATTTTTTTTTTTGAAATAAAGAGACATTTTAAAATTGTTACTAAAAAAAACTTAGTGATAGTTTTTTTTTTTTTTTTTTTAAAACAGAAATATAAAAAAAAAAAAAAAAAAAAAAAAAAAAAAAAAAAAAAAAAAAAATAAAAATTAAATTTAAAATTTATTTATTAAATAAAAAAAAATTTTAAAATTATTAATAAAAAAAAATTATTGATAGTTTTTTTTTTTTTTTGTTAAGGCAACGCTATAAAAATTTCACTAATATAAAGTCACATCAACACTTTTTTTTTTACCAATTGATCTCTTGTAGTCATAAGAAAATTTGACTTTAATTTTTATAGATCAATTATTTTGAATCTCTACAACTATTTGTATCCATTTTCTAGTTATTTTTAGTTCTTACCAGAAATAATCAAAGATTTCACCTTATTATAATATATTATGTTACTTAATGATAATTCAAAAGCTTAGAAGGAGTAAAAAAAAACAAATAGTATACCATATTTTTGAGAATTATCTCAGACTAAAGAAATACACACATTTATTTCTCAAACTTGATGATAATTCAGACGTAGATGGAGTAACAAAACTAATAATCTCTAATGATATAATCTTGAGCATTTCATCATTGTTAACTATTATTATTCAAACACAAATAGACAAAACCACCAATTCATCCAGACTTTAACAAAATCCATCTACCACCTTCCATAATTGACTTCCTTATTAATGACTTTTATGATACAACCAAAGAAGTTATGAGATTATTCTTAACTCCATCCTACTATTTTGCCTGCAAAAAATGTGTAAAATGAGAGATTATGTATACTTGCAACTAAAATTGTTATTTTCAAAAAAACCAACCATATAAGATATCCACAAAGATAGTCAATATAAATACAATCTAGTTCTTTCTTACAACCAAAAAAGGGAAATGTGTTTATGAGAATGTAAAAGTAAAGTATGATGAAACTCATATAAGTGACTTTAAATCTCACTTTTTTCCTTCTTGTATACTTAAAATCAAATTGTTTTGCGAAACATCTTTTGAACCAGAATCCTATGTCAATTTTTTGTATCCAATAGAAAACATTCACACCTTATTCAAATTGCTTCTTCAGCTCATTTGCATGAAACAATATATGTGCACTATCTAGCAACTGTAAATAAAGATAATTAACATTGATAAATTGGTATAACAAGTACATAAATGTTTTTAACCAAACTATTACTATCGTTTACTAAAAGACTTAGAGCAAACTTACACTCGTGAGATTTCTCTTGTTTCAATTTATTCAAGTCAATCCTGTCAAAATGACTTTTTGGTTTCCGCTCTCTTTTTCCTATTTCTTTTCCTTGAACAACACTACTCAGATAAAGTTAATTAACAAACAATCAATCAATATAACAAAAAAAAAAATGTAATCAAAAACTTCTTATATAAAACCAAAAAAAAAAAAAAGAGAAATTACACCAATAATCTTTCCTTTAATGTACTCAAGGTAGTTTTCTTTTGAGTTTAGTTGTTGCATTGAAATAAGACTCTAATTCCTTATTCAAATATCATAAATAAGAAGCTCAATTAATATTAAATTTCTTAAGAATGAATAAAAGCCTTGGACTTACTTTATTTGTGAAAGAGTTCCATGCCTTAACAACTTTTTTCTTAACCTATTTTTTAAATGAAATGTTAAATAATAAGTGATTCAAATAATGAAGCTTTATTAATGTATTAAACTTCACATACCCTTTCAAAATTATCTAAATCAACTTTAGTTTCTTTATAGTTGTTTACAAATTCTTGCCTGTAATAGTGATAATTTATAAGTCAATAAACCAAAAGAATAAAATTATAAGCATGCTTTAGACAACTATATCTTATAGGAAAAGCTCAAAGGCATTGGATGGATATTTCAGAATACTAGGATCTTATTCAAGTTTGACCATTTAAACATTAAGATCTTCTAATTTCTTGGATAAAAGAAATAGTAAGATATGTTCCAAAATATTATTAACAAAATTAATTGATAGATAATATAAAAGAAAAATAAAGAAAAAGTATGCTAATCAGCTCTTAGTTAACTTGGTGTTAGTTTTATGCACTTTTCCCTTTTTTTCTCCTAGGGCTAGTTTGAGTAAATGGAAAATTTAAGTGTTAAGAAAAACAAGAAAAGTTTCCCAAAGACAATGAATATTCACCACATTACAAAAGAATGAAGAAAGAAAATAATCATTGTGACCACCAAATTCTTACATAAAAGTAGAATTTAAAGTTGTCTATTTATAAAATTCGCTTGAAGAGAAGAAGGATTGGTAGAGATGTTATTCAAGGCATGTGCATTTTTCTCTAAAAGCTCACTTATAGGGTCTCCAATAACTACAAAAGGAACAATGCAAAGATCAAAACATTTACTACTACATCAATATTTACTACAATGAAATAAATAAACCTTTATGAGAGATGTTGTCATCATTGTCCATCATCTTCAATGTCGAATCATATGACGAAACATAAGGTTGAGTAGTTAAGTGAGATGACCTCACTATGGATCTGAAAATTTTTCCTAGAAAATCATCAATCATAATCATTATCATATCTATCACATTCTGTTCCAATCATGCCACTTAGAGTGTGACCTCCGGCAAAAGGAATATTTGATTGCTTAGATGTTTGTGTGTAATTTATATATATATATATATATATATATATATATATATATATATATATAACACAACAGAGCCAAAGCAAGGTGTAAGGGTGATCCTCAATCGACTAAAATGTCCAGTGAATAGTGAAAATTAATGTAAGCATCAATAATTAGATCACTAGTTCTGCACAATTGACAAAAAAATTAGATAGAGAGAGAAATGTAGTACTTGAACAACCACCTCCTCTTTATTCAAATTTGAAACTATTACTTCTGGAGCACAACTTGAGATTTGAGTAAAAGCGATTTTGAAGTTGTTTAGAAGCTTAACTTTCATGGCTTCCAGTTGCTCTTTTAGCGTGATTTCCACTTGCTCCTTCACTTGCTCTTTTAGCTTTATTTCCATTTCCTCTTGCATTATGTTTTTCATGCTTTGTAATTCAACCTGAGCATTCCTTTGAACTTCATCAATTAATTTTTGTATTCCAACTCAAGAGTTAGATCCCTATAGATCTGAAGGTGCAATCCCTTTTCCATATGTGGGAACATAGCCATGTCAATCTTTTCCAAAGACTTGGGAAAATACATCATCTCGGGTTGAGTTTTTCTTTGGTTCTACTAAATGAGAAGAAATTGCATCCTCAAGCTTTGACTAAAAAAGAAAAAAACAAAGTTAAACTTGTTATTTAAACAAAAATATTAATTATATATATATAATGAATGAGATCATCATACAACAATCTCTTTGGTTTCCTTATTTTTAGGCTTATGTGTCATGATGAACATTTCTGTACGAGATGACTCTCTTCCATCAATATTTTTCATCATCTACACCATACAAAAGTGTAAACAAGTACAATCATTAATACATTAGTTATGTAATTAGTCTAACCTCTTCATATCGTATTTTTGCAAAGGTTTTTTGTTCTTGTGGTACGTACAGTAGTAAATTTTGCTATGCTTGTTTTGTTCTTCTTACAACTAACCTTTATAATAAAAATATGAAATGAGAAAAGATATAAGCAACTGAGGTATACAAGTACAAATACATATATAATAAAATTTAAATAATCAATCACCTTAGCTATGTTAGATTTCCAAAATTTAATAAGAATTTTCCACTGCTCAAGTGGAACACTTAGGGGTCGATTCTTTAAGTTGTAATCATCTGGCATAATTAGAAAAAAATACTTTGTCTTCAATCGAAATTTATGGTTCCTCCAACTTGAACATATTCTTCCTTAAACCCACTTTTAGCACGTTCTTCAATATCAAATTTTTACTGCATATCATAATCAATGAATAAGTATTAGAATTTAGGTAATATATAATCAAAGATAAAGGTTACTGAAATGAATTACCAATATTATTTTCCACATGCCATCCCAATGTTCTTTCAATCCTTTCCAACTAGTCAAAGTTAGAGGAGCTAAATGTGCATTCCTAGCTAATGTTCCCAAATAATTGCTTAATGTAGCTCGATAAGTGCCAACAGGTTGGCCAAGGACATTAAGTTTAACTAGTAAACACTCATCATATCTCAAGCCATGAGTCTTGAGACATTTGGTAGGACTTCTTTTTCTCTTACTGGTAGAAGGTACTAATTAAGTATAAAATTAAGAAATAATATCTTATTACATATATAATAAATTACTACATACTTGAATGAACAAAAAGAAATAACTAACCAATGTGGTGGAGTGTTAGACTTTGACTAGGTCTTGATGCAAGTGCTTCCAACACATCAAGGATATCAACTGTTCCTGCAGAGAACAAATAAGATAAGTTAGGCACAAATGTCACCTTACCATATAGTCCGTTATCTCTTTAGTTGGCCTCTTCTCGGTTGATACATGTCAGCTTGAACCCAGGAGGGGTTACCTGTAGAAGAATCTTCGAAGCTCAAGTAAGTCAAAGCTCTCAGAGAGTCAAATCAGTGATTAATGAATGCGTACCTTTAATTAATGGGGTCCACGCGTATTTATAGAGCATTAATGATGTCTGATCACCTCATGGGCTGGGCCTTGACTTGGGCTCTAGCTTGGGCTATGAGTGGGCATGGGCCCTAACCCAGGCCCTTAAGACCTATTGGACACGAGGGCTTCTATTTCACTAAGTTTATTGGAGTTGTCGACCCGGGCTTTAATCTTACCGGGTTTGCTGGAGTAGTCGGCCTAGGCCGGCTACCTTCCTTGACGATATGTACAGGTTAGAACCGATACAAGTTAGGCTGGCTCGGCCTAGGTTGAGTGCTTGGCTGCCTTGGTACATGCATTGTTTACTTATTTGGTCGAGTCAGGCTAGGTGTGGTACCCACAATCTCCATGGGCATCCCACTTGTAACAACTCCAGAACTCGTACCCTCGTCATCAAGTCGCCTATCTTTACTCCTCTCCGACTCGGTAATCTCACTATTACTAGACGTAGACATGCTATCACTACTAGACATACCTGGTTTCGTTTTTACGGGAAGATGTCAGTTGATTTTGGGAACTAGTCGGACAGTATGATGCGCACAAGATCTCTGAATTCAGAACTCTCGCAAATGAAACAAGTAACCCCTATCCCGTTTTCAAACCCATATTTATAGCCCAAGGTCCCAAACGACGAAAACTCTTCCCGCCAAAATAAAACCCCAAACCAATCGACACCATCATTGCGAAAGATACAACTTTTGAAAAATGACAGCGCCAAAATTTCTTGATTGGACCCCTGGTACCCTTCACCTACCTTCTAACGGTTACCACTTTTTAGCCTTAACACTGTTCATCACACTTAAAGGCTGGGGGACTGGTGTACCACACCTAGCCTAACTCGACCAAATAAGTAAACAATGCTTGTACCAAGGCAGCCAAGCACTCAACCTAGGCCGAGCCAGCCTAACTTGTATCGGTTCTAACCTGTACATATCGTCAAAGAAGGTAGCCGGCCTAGGCCGGCTACTCCAGCAAAGCCGGTAAGATTAAAGCCCGGGCCGGCAACTCCAATAAACTTAGTGAAATAGAAGCCCCCGCGTCCAATAGGTCTTAAGGGCCTAGGTTAAGGCCCATGCCCACTCATAGCCCAAGCTAGAGCCCAAGTCAAGGCCCGGCCCATGAGGTGATCAGACATCATTAATGCTCTATAAATACACGTGGACCCCATTAATTAAAGGTACGCATTCATTAATCACTGATTTGACTCTTTGAGAGCTTTGACTTATTTGAGCTTCAGAGATTCTTCTGCAGGTAACCCCTCCTGGGTTCAAGCTGACATGTATCAACCGGGAAAAGGCCAACTGAAGAGATAGCGGACTATATGGTAAGGTGACATTTGTGCCTAACTTATCTTATTTGTTCTCTGCAGGAACATCAAACATATAACCACTTGGAAATAACACTTGAACATTCTTTCTCACGACTAGCCATAAATCTACTTGACTTTGAAATTTTATCTTTAAAATAACCAATAGAAAAAAGGGTATGCATAGAACTTGGTACAATAAAAACAACACAACAAAAATTATGCATATAGAAACATTAGTATTATGCTCAATGATTATCCAATACTTGTATCAATTGTTTTTCCAAGCATGTCATCCCTAAACCAGCTAACATCCTCACATTCATCTTCATCAATCACAGATTGACACAATTTAGAAATCCTTGCAAGGACATAGAATCTAATCTCCTTGAGCATTATTCTCAAATGCGAAATTTAGAAAAAAAAAATCCAATCCATCCAAATACCTAGTAGATGATCTAAGAGCTACCATGCAATTTTTGTCCATGTTTATGTTGTCTTGGAAATAAAAACAAAATACCTAATGAAATAAAAAATTCAAAATTATCTATAAATCCAAATGATATAACGAAAATATTACCGACTGAGAGTATTTAATGTAAATATCAACAATTATGGAAGAAACACATAAATAAAACATGATTTTAATAAAGTATCATGATGAACAAAATTACCAAAATAGAATCAAACGCTATAAGAGAGAGTCAACTTGATGAGTCAAAGATACTCTTCCCCTTCAACCTTTCTTCCATTATGTATTCCTATCAAGATTCAAATTACAATTAATAGCATTCACTTTGTCAATAGCTAAGGAATATAGGAGTGGAAAGGAAACATAATTGTAAAAACTAGGAACAAAAAATAATTTTTGAATTGAACTTAGAAAACTACCCTGTTAAATTGTGTTGTGTAGCACTGTTAAATCAGACAAAAAGAAAAGAAAAACAAAAAGCATTTCAGCCATTAATCTAAAAACTATTGTATCTAACGTTCAAATTTACTTTGTGACGATTGGTGACCCCAAGTTCCTCTCCCATTGTAGCCTTCTTTTGGATATAAATGTATGCTTACTTAAACTTGTTTTTTGTTGATTATGTTATTGTTTATATTTTTAATACACATATATTAAAAGTAACATTGTTTATACAAAATATATATAAGACAATATGACAAGAATACTTAAAAGGAAATTTTAAACTCTTCTCTGACTCCAACAAATGTGTAAAATGTTGTCTATATTTCTTCTACCCAATTTATCGCACTTTTACAAACCTGTTCAAACTTAGCTATTGTAGAGGCTAATGGTTTTCTTGATTTCTTTAATTGGCCAATATGATATTCTACCACCCTTTCAAGCAGCTCTAGTCTTAAATGCCTATAAACAAAAAAAAATACTTATTTATAGGAAGAAGAAAAAAATTAGCTATTACAATTTCAGCACAAACATATTGAGTGTTTTAAGGGGGGAAAAACAGGGGAAGCAACTCACAATGCAAGTTTTGGAAATCGACCATTAGTTTGCACGAGTTTTCTAATTTATAATTCTCTTCATGTATTTCTACTAGGCGGTTATTACTAATTTACATCATTTTGACCCACAAATGTTAGTCCTATTCATCTTCATAAATATCCTCGTTGTCATTGTCATACATTGCCTTACTTTCATCTACTGGAAAACATACTAGATGTTGCATTGATCCCATATGACAAACCCATAAATGGGTTCTTGGGAGAGAGCTCTTACACCAAGGGATACATCGACCTGCACACAATGTTCTACAAAGACAACTAAACGAAAATCGGACCTGTACGATTCCTAGTGGTTGAAGCGCATACTTCCTACAATGTCTTGTTAGGAAGACCATCATTGAATACCTTGGGAGCTGTGGTGTCAACTCCTTACCTCGCTATAAAGTTCTTGTCGGCATTGGGCAATATCATCAACATTCATGGAGATCAAAAGCTTGCCAGGGAAAGCTACATTGCTAGCTTACGACCACAGAAGCACGCTCTAGCCACAAACAATGTTGAGAGGGCACCCGATGCAGGAGCCACCTTAGTAGGAGAAGACCTGGATCCTCGGATATGAACTGATTCGAGGATAGAACCTGTGGGTGAAACCAAAATCTACCTTTAATAGACGAAAGAAGTTTAAGGGTGGGATTCATAAACCTCTTGTCGCCTAGAGATTTAATCAAATTCGATTTCCTCACTAATAGTACTTAATATAGCAAAGTAGTCAATCAAAGATCAATCCAAAGGATAGGCAAGTGCACATGAATGATTTATTGAACTTATATTGTGGAAAGGAGGAAATCTAATAAAATGTATTCAAGATGCGCACAATCACCTTCTCCAAGCTTCAAACACCAGGAAAAATGCTCCAAGATTTATCCAAGATCAATCTTCACCAGCTGCACACTGTATAATCACGAAAGAGAGAGAATTTCACTAATCCAAGAAAGATTTTGTGCTCAAAAATTGTCTTCACAACTCTCTTTCGAAAAATACAACTTTTATAATCAAACTGTTACGAAATTCAATAGGTTGATTTTCAAATCAATTAGTTGATTTCACTTAACTTAAGTGAAATCAGTCGATTACAAAATAAATCAATTGATTGACTAAGTCCCAATTAAGACTACTGCAGCTAACCTTTTAATGTGTAAAAAATCCATTCTACAAATTAAAAGACACCATTTAACCTGTTGAAAAACATTTCAATAGATTAAAAGACACAACTAAAACCTTATACATCTAATTAATGCAAAATGATCTACAACATGAACTACAATCTTCAAGCTTGATTTTCCCATGATTAATCCAGATGGAGAGCACACACACAAGGCTTGATCAACCCGTGAAACATTAGATCTTCATATCTTCATCAATGTAAGCATGGTTCCAACATGTTCCAAGGCAATGACTCCAAGTACCTTCATTAAAACTTCATCAAATCTTCAAACACCAATCATCCAATCTATCTGTGCCAACAAAGATAAGGCTTAAAATTATTCACTCTCTAGAAAGGAAACTCTCACAAATGGTTGATACACAAAGGTGTCTTAAATTCTCCAAAATGTTCAACCCTTTTACAAGTGTTACCAAAAACAAATAGTATCAAAAGGGTTACATAATAAATAAATAAAACCTAGTATCTAGAAGATAGCTCAATAAAGGAGAACATGGCCACCATCTAGAAGCCTTCTTGGCCAAGGCAAGGAGAGCACACGTTCTAGATGATTCTATACGTCTTGGTGGCCAAGGCATGTGGTCATCCTTTCTAGATGTTTCTATAAAGCTTGCTCCTTCTCTCTCCTCCGCATGTGCCCTCCAAAAGCCATCCAAATGCGCCACTTGTCCTTTCTTGCATCACCTCTAATTAACCTACAAAACAAGTAAAATGGGATTAACATGTTGGCTTAGGTTAAGTTAATCTTTAATTCAACAAGTCGACCTAAGCTCAAGGTCAGCAAGTCAACTTTAAAATAGTTAACCAAGCCAACTTCTTGGAATTCAAATTAAGGTAATGATAAACAAGGATAAAGATGGAAAAGCCTCCCCTTTTGTAATGCTTCTTGTGACTCTCCTTGGGTTGGCTTCCATGGTGTGAGGTGAGGTGGTCATGCCTTCATCATAGATAAAAAGCAAGAATCAGTTTACTTCGTCAACAAAAATTTACGAGATCTATAAATACGATATCAAATGGTAGAAAAGGTAACCCTATCCCTTGTAACCACTGCCAGAAGACTCAGACCCTATTTTCAAAATCACCACATAATCGTCAAGACCTACTACCCAATCTAAAAAATACTACAGAAGCTCGACCTAGTAGGGAGGATGTCGTCCATGACCGTGGAGCTGTATGAATTCAACATTCATTATGAACCCCGAGGACTGATAAAACCCTAGTGTCTAGCCAATTTTGCTAGCGATTTACATGAAGCATACATACTAGGGGAAGGCTAGTAGACTTTGTATGTTGATGGATCTTCCAGCCCAAAAGGAGTTGGTGCTCACATTATGTTAGAGGGTCCTAATCGGATATTCATGAAAAAATCTCTGGTCTTTGCATTCAGAACGTCAAAAAAGTCGAGGCAGAGTATGAAGCCATCCGAGCCAAATTACTATTGGCCAGAAAAGTCGAGGCATGACACATAATATTTAGAACCGGCTCCAGGCTCACAGTAGGCCATTTAAATAACGAGTACCAAGTAAAGGACCCAATGTTGCTTTAATATTACCAATTGGTCTAGGATGTCATATATATCGGCTTTGTTGAAATACAGACACAACACGTCCCAAGGGGTGATAACATTAGGGCTTATGTATTATCCAAGTTGGCCAGCACAAAGAGGAAGGGTAAAACAGGTCACTAAACCAACAAACGTTGGTGGCGCCGTCAACGAGCAACATAGATTCTTGCATGAATGTGGATGATAACAAGAGTACCTAGATGGAGTTGTACATACGGTACTGATGATTATTTGTCATCAACCATTTCCCAGCGAGTGGACTGGTACGCAGTAGTATCCACAAGTGTTGTATCCACAAGTGTCATATCCACAAGGATTTAGCAAGCAATATTAGTAGTTTGATTTTTGGGTTTTAAATTTATGATAGAGAGTGCAAGTAAAAATAGATAGTAGTTATTAGATAGATTATGTGGAGTAGGGGCTATGAATTGATTTCATCTCATCTTCTACTACACCACTACCATCTGTTTTACTTACTATGTAGATCATTCAATGTCTTGGGAGTACTCTTTTTATGTAGCTTTAGGTTCATCTCTGATACATTAGAACCTAAGGACTTCAAACCCAGTGTGATTCCTCAATTCTTGGTAGAATAAATCCTTGCTTTAATATGCAAGACCCTCTCCTTCAGCATCCCCTCTAGCTACTAAATCAACACCAGTATAGGTATGATGATTGATTGGACCTTAGTTTGAGATCAATCTTTCAACTCAATCCCAACCACTGAAATAGGATGAGTCATCAATTCATCCACACAAGTTGAGACCAATCTTCCAACTCAAATGAAACCCATGAAATAAGACTTGTGATCAAGTCATCATTAAGCATAAATCAAACCACAAACAATTGAATGAAAGCAAAGATAAATACCTAAGAAGTAGAAGTTAATAGAATCAGAATGGATTACATCAAACTTGGGCACGGGGGAGTTTAGCTACTCTTAGAATATTATAATGCAATTCCAACAACATCTACACATAAGATTACACTAAAAGCACCTCCCTCTTACCTCACAAACCTTTTCTATACTACTGTTACATTTTTCAACGTCTACTCAATGCTTGAAATGAGAACCCAAGGTCTTTTCTTATAGAAACTTTCGGGCGATGCTCAGCCCAACTTTTAATGCTCAACCATGCACTACCTTGAGTGTTGAGCACATTTTATTATAGCTCAGCTATGCACCGCCTTTAGTGTTGAGCACATTCACTTGTGGCTTAATCATGCACCACCTTAAGTGCTGAGCATATTCCCTTGTGGCTCAGTCATCCACTGCCTTAAGTGTTGAGCACATATCTGGTGGCTTAGTCATGCACTACCTTTAGTACTGAGCACCATTTTCTTGTGGCTCAGCTTCAAAAGTCATATTCTAGATCCTTCCCTAGCTGCCTTACTAGAGCTTAGTCTTGAATTTTGGGGCTCAATTGCATCACTTTTAATTCTTCAAGACATTGCTGCAAAATCGTCAAAAAATCATCAATTTCTTATTTGTCTTCTTTTTAATACCTCATTTTGTAATTATAAGCTAAAACGGGTTGTTTACTTACAAAATATGATCAATTAAAGAATGATAAGTGTCAAATTTATATGAAAATTTTACGTATTCTAAACACTTATCAAGTACCTGAAGACTAGAAATATATCGTACCCGAAAGACAAAGGATGAGTGAGGAAGGCGACGCGATACACGCTTATAGAAGATGAGTTATACAGACGAGGCTACAACCAACCATTATTAAAATGTGTCACAAAGGAGCAAGCAAAATATATAATAAAGGATGTGAACGAGGGGATTTGCAGATATCATTCTGGATCGCGAAGCATGACAACTCGCATTGTACGTGCCAGATACTTCTGGCTAACAATGGAGGCAGACTGCCATGATTTCATTAGATAATGCATACCCTACCAAAAACACAGCAACCTGACCCACATCAATCAAGAGGAGCTTCATCATGTTTACTCCCCTTAGTTGTTTGCCAAACAGAGAATGGATATATTAGCCCATTTACTCTTAGGAAAGGTCATGTCAAGTTTCTTATAGTAGGAATTGACTATTTCACAAAATGGATCAAAGCACAGTCATTGGCCAAAATCACAATATAACAAGTATAATGGTTCGTTTGGAAGAACATCATATGCCGATATGGGGTATCACATACCATCATTACGGATAATGGTCGATAGTTCATCGACAAGGAACTAGTCAAATTTTACATAGGCCTTGGTATAAAGCACATTACCAGCTCTGTTGAACACTACCAGTGTAATGACCAAGTTGTAGCCGCCAACAAAATAATCCTGGTAGAACTCAAGAAAAGGTTGGATTCTTCAAATGGAAGGTGGCTGAAAGAATTGCTAGAAATCTTATGGGCATACAAATGTACCCCTAAATCCTTAACTCGTGAAACTCCGTTCAACTTAGTATACGACATAGAGGCTATGATCACAATCGAAATCAGTGAACCCTCATTGCGGCGGCAAAATTACATTGAAGATCTAAATCAAGAAAGTCTCAGCACAAGTCTAGACCTCTTAACAAAACTACGAGAAAAGCCACAAATTAGAAATATGGTTGTCTAATAGAGGGGGCACAAAATTATAATTCCAAACTCCAACCACGCACATTTGTAAAAGGAGATCTCGTATGGCGGATGGCAAGCAATGCAAGGAAGAAGGATGGCAAGTTCTCTGCTAACTTGGAAGGACCATTCATAATATGGAAGGATGTCGGAAGCGAAACTTACAAGTGGGAACAACTATCCGGAGAGCCAATACTAAACACATGGAATGTAACACATTTGAAATTTTATTTTAGCTGAACATTTCAAAAAAGAATTGTAGCGACAAATGCTAAGTGTAACCCTGGGTTTACTCTTTTTTTCCTCACTAAGTCTTTTTCCCTAAGGAGGATTTTGGTCGGGAAGTTTTTAACAAGGCACCCCCATCAATAAAAAAAAGGTTTTTCTCTCAAAATCATCTTCCAGGATACAAGTTACAATCAACAAGTCCCAACCGCCAACTTAGGCGGTCCTGGTTGAACATATATTTCATTACACGTTCCTTGCCGCCAACCTAGGTAGTCCTAGTCAAACAAATTTTCTATTACATGTTCCCTGTCGCCAATCTAGGTGGTCCTAGTTGAACAAATTTTATATTACGCGTTTGATGAGTTCATATTTTTGCCCTCATTTAATGTTTAATTCTGGATTTTTAATTGAATTTTGTTCTTAAAAGATTAATTTAATTGGGATTTCTTATAATTGGGTTTATTGAGCATGAAATACAAAAAGATGTTAAAAAAAGCTTTTTAGTTGCATAAATGTTATATGGATATTTTGAGGTGTGTTAGTGCCGCTATAGCTAAGTTGAACTCATGGAGGTGTGGAAATAAATTGCTTAAAGCTTCATGACACCTTAAAGATAAATCCAAGAATAGAAAATTATCAAAATCAAAAAAAAATCCAAGCCAAGCATTGCATGAAGACGGCAAGAAAAGCTTGAAAAAGTGAAGTTTAGCTAACCCAAGAAGAGGGAACAAGCAACAAAAATTGGACCTTGCGGTTTTCTCTATCTTTTTCCAGAAGAAGGGCTTTGATAATTCACAAATATTTTTGATAAACGCTAATTTGGGAAAATATATCTTTAGATATTTTATTTGATATTTTTAAATAATTATCTTATTTAATTATATCATAAAATATCAAAAGGTAATAACTACCAAATCTTTTTTAAATATGGCAAGATCTTGAATCTTTTTAGATCTCCACAATAAACAAATATATCTTGAAGATATTGTATTATGTAGAAGATAATTGGAGGAGATTACAAGAGGGGCATTACTGGAAATTGGACAGAAATTAAGTTGCTAAATAATTAATTAAAGATTTTTGATTAATTATCTTTGATATATCTCAAATGATTACACAATGAAATCTTCCAAATATTTTAGAAACTGATAAAATTTGTTAATTATTTGAGAGATATTATATCAAAAGATAAAAGATTTCAGCAATAGAAAATATAAGATTCAAGTCCAATCAAGGTCTATATAAAGAGACCAAAGGAAGTAGAAAGGAAAAAAAGCTCGGCCCGTTATTTCTTCTTCTATTTTTATCTTAATTTGTATTTCATGGAGTGTTAAACTTATTGTGTTGATTCCATTGTAATTTCATTATGGATTCTGATGTTAGAATGAAATAATTCTATTGTTCTTTTTATTATTGTTGAGGTTTTAATTCATCTATGTCCTTTATCTTTGAATCACGTGAAAAGTAATGGTTTTTACATCATAGCTAATTAGTAAGATGTTTTAATCTATATGCATGTCAATCATATGAGTTCAAAGGTTTTTAATTTTAATTGAGAATTTACTTTGATTAAATTTAGAAACTTTCATGTGATTGAATGAGTTTTTACCAATGATTGAGAATGTACTTTGATTAGAGGTGAAAACTTTAACTAGAATTAATCAAGAATATACTTTGGTTAACTAGCTTTTTGCTTGATTTTAGAAGTAAAAGAATGGACATGATTAAGGATAGTAATATTTAATTGAGAATGTACTTTGGTTAAATTTATTATGATTAATCTACAAAGTTCTTGCTTTTGATTGAGAATTTACTTTGGTTAATGGTGAGAACGCCAACAAATTAATTGAGAATTTACATTGATTAATTTTTAAATCTACAACAATAATTAATTGAACAATAATATTTAGATAACCGATGATGGATCTATTTGAAAAAACAGTGGAAACAATCTATTTTCTTATCATTGTTTTTTTACCTTTTATCTTTTTAAAATTTTAGTTCTTTATTCCTTATTTTATTTGATTAACCATTTTGTATAGTTTTTATAACAACTAATTTGTTAAAAATCAATTCTGTGCTCGTTAGGAGACGACATTGGGTTACTTTACCCTTTCTATTTTGTTGGCTACTTTCTTAACAATACTGAAGTTGTTATAGATAAGTAGTATTAATTTGGTCACGTCAACGGCGACATTATCAAATTTGGCACCGTTGTCGGGGAATACGGTTAGAATTTTTATCATTTTAGTTCATATTTTATTTTTTTGTTTTTTTGTTTTTTATTTTTTTTATCATTAACATTTTCTTTTTCTTTATTTTTTTTCCTAACATTTACTTTATTTTCTTTAGTCATTTTTATTTTTTTAAGAGTTTTGTTTGAGGAATTTTGTTGTGAAATTTGTGAAACTAGTTGGGAAATACTTTGGCTAAGGAAAGATAAGGTACTTAAGTTGTCCACTGAGACACACCTCTCTTTCATAGAAATCTACTCAACAACCTTTCAACTTATTTCTTTTCAGAAAACCTCTCTGAACGTTCCCCGTCACCAACCTAGGCGGTCCTGGTTGAACAAATCTTCCATTACGCATTTCGTGCTGCTAACCTAGGTGGTCTTGGTTGAACAAATTTTCTATTACGCATTCTATGCCGCAAGCTTAGGTGGTCCTAGATGAAAAAAAATTATTATATCTTTAATAAATATGCACGCGACGCCGCTTTTAAAACGACTCAAAGTCGAACAGAAAAGATTTTTCTTATTTATCATCATTCATCATAACACTTACACAAGTATTCGACCCTTAACTATTACATAAGTAGTATGCAAAATTGAAAGCATCATACAAGCTATTAATAGAAGAAACTATTATATTCACAACAAACATTGCCACTTGGGCTCCAATCAGTACAAACACTTGTTGATAAAAACCAATTCACAAAACAAAGTAATTGATGATGAAATTCTGTGACAGAACAAATACAAATTGAACAAAGTCCTATCATGGGCTAAGCAAAACATATCGACGTAACCGATAATGACTACTCATTAGGGACTTCTTCTTCTTCAATACCCACGCCTTTGTTCCCAACGAGAGCGCTAACAATATTCGCCTCTAGATCTTCTACAGTCTTCAAAACCTCAATTTTGTCCTTGTGAAGAAGGCGATTGTCAAAAACGTCTTTGTTCACATCATAGCAGGTACCCTCAATGGATATTCCACTATTAAAAAAGGTCACCTGCCTTAAACCTTTCTTGAAGTCATTGATGTGCTCCAGCACCACTTCTTCAAATCTTTTAGTTCTACTTCAATACCTTGATATTTCTCCCTCCATTCCTTGATGTCGACCTCCAGATCCTTCACTTTTTCTTTGGACTTCTTCTCAAAGTCTAGACACCTCACCTTTATCATCATCGTACTTGGCTTGCAATAGTGAAAGATCTTCAACCATCTTCGCCTTGTCGCTATCCTTCAGTTCCTTAAGCAATAAGTCGTTAACCCTATAGCTAAACACCAACGTCTTGCTACTAAACTCCACTAAGGCCTTGATGATGGCATTGGGCTTCATATTGTCTAAAGATTTCATTACCTTCTCATCCAAGTTAATCTTTATATCTCTCCGGATATTGGTTTTTGGCCTCTCCAACAGCCCAACCTCGGGTTTCTTACATCCAAATGAAGAACGAGGACCCAAAAGCTTGACCCTAAGCTTCTTCATATATTTTCCTACCCTGTGCACGAACATCCACCAATGCACCTTTCAAATTTGGAACTTTAAGCTCTCTAGACTTCTTGCCGTTTTTCACCAACTCGTTCCTCAAACTACTGAACATGTTCAAATTTTTCTTGCCTTGTTGAGCCATGTAACATGCATCAAGGAAGTACCCATAATAAATGTGCGCATAACAAAATGAACAAACAAACTAAGTAAGATACCTTCTAAATAAACAAAGGGATGGATGGATAAATAAACCCTAATTAAGCCTTTAGTAGGCAGCTTAATGGAAATTTCTTTTAGGATCTCGTTTATCTTCATCGACAACTCATCCTTCTCATATCCTTATATCGCCAAGGGTTATCGATTTAATAAAAGGGAAACTTCCTGTTCCTATTGTCATCATAAAACAATGAACGACCTTACGGATTCACAAAAACATTGAAGAACCATCCTTTAAATGTTTAAAAGACTGTGAGTAGGCGTCTAAAATACTTATCCCAAGCTGACTGACCAAAGATAGCCAAGAAATGGGATCGTTGGGACGAGTGTTATAAAATTATAGAAAACATTGGGGAGAAGGATGCAATTATAATGATTGGCATAGGACCCTGAAAGCCTGCAAGTATCCCAACTGTTAGGATGTAGTTGGGTTGGCGCGATGTTCAACAGATGTAGAACACCCATATTAAAGTCATCAAAGGGAAGTCGTATATGCAATTGTGGAAAGGGCACATGTAGATATAAAAGAAGCCCTTTTTATGTTGCTCTTGACCATGGCGGACATTCTCTATCGTGCTTACCCTTTCTAATGACACTATGTCCGGTGACGTGCCTCTCTCGAACATACGCACGCTTCGAAGCCACGGGTCCAACAATCTCGACCACGTGAATAATGAAAATTGCCCGGTAACAACCGGTGATACCCATCTGTACCCACTCTTCCATGGCAGGTCGATCTTGGCCAATTCTTTAATCGAATCCTCCCTAACATCTGGAATCATCTCCATAACTACCCCTTCTTCTATAGACATAAAACCACTAGACGAACTGGATAGTTGACGACTACTCTTACTACCCAAACCCTTTGTAGACCTCTCGCTAGAATCACTATGAGACATACCTTACGAAGAAGACGTAGTTGTCAACATTAAAAACAACTACGCTACCCTTCAAATAAATGTAGTTTCATAAGTGAACCCAAGGACCCTTTTATAGGTAAGAAAGCACGACCTTTTGACATTTCCTACCTAAAAATTGCCATCGTTCCGCTCTAAAACGTCATAATTGCCACACTTAACGAGGCAACCCTACATCTTCTTAAATAAGACTTTTGCACTTCTGCCACCCTTTCGTATTAACCTCTCCATCACCTTTTCTCCTTAAGCCTGGGGGGCTACCATACCCTACAGAGATAAACCAAAGAAAATGGGGATTTTCCTTTGCAAGAAAATAAAAAGCTACTTGAAAAAATTTGTACTAAAATAGCCTTTAGCCTAAAGTACACGCAAAAGATTGGGTAGGTTGTTTTACTATAGGAGTCGGACAGGCCGCAAACTTATGACTTGCAAATATAACTCAATCGGATACATATCGGTATAATAAGTACTCAGGAGACTAAGAAGGGCAAGAACTTTCCAAATCATTAAAAGGGCAAAACACTAATTGTATATTCCACATACATTAAAGGTTGCCTACATCACGACAAATCTAGTCAACCACTCGAAACCATCAGCCAAAAGGAAACAAGATACAGATGTTCAACTGAATACATTAGCGGATGACAAGTAAACAGATAGTGATTGGCAATTGAATATGTTCAAACCTAATTAAACTTAATAGAAACCCAAAGCGTAGGCCCATAAAATAAACGAGTAAAGTGATAGAAAGAAAATTAAATCTTTACAAATATAGGTGGACCCAAGTAATTAGAGGTATGCAATTCATTAGCACCTTAATCTAAGATTTGACTTGGAAATCCTTTGTTGACTTGATCGTCAGAGTCCATTTCTGTAGGTACCCCTGTTCCATAACTTGCACAAGGCAGCGGATGACGGAGACTTAACGGACAAGATCATGGTGCATTCATCCAAGGAATCTCAAGACTATGGTAAGAGAAAGGTTTTATTCAAAACTATTATAAAAATACTACCTTTAAACCATTCAAAATTATCAATATAATCTATAATTTGCTCAAATATCATCTTTCACTTTATTTTAATTCAACATTTGTCGTTCAATCGCAATATATATATATATATATATATATATATATATATATATATATATATATATATATATATATATATATATATATATATATATATATATACAAACTCAAACTAACTAGGGAAAGTTATAAAAACTAACTCTACTTGACGATATTAAAAAAACATTTTAAGAAATTATATACTTTAGAATGCATAATCTATAAGGGGGTAAAACGAGCCAACCTAACTTTGACTCGTCAAAAACAGGCCAGGTCGGGATGGCTTGTAACATGAAAACGGACTGAAATACATAATGCATCCCGCGGCAGAGCACTAGCAGGTTACCCCACTAATTTTTCCTTTTTTTCCTGATACTGTTGAAAATGAGGCCCAAAATAGAAACAAAAAATGACCATGGGATGTATCATTCTTTAAAAAAACTAAGCACTCTAATGAATTTGAAGATTCCAAACATGCATATAGTGTCTTTATAGCACACATACAGGTGATAGAAAATAGCATAACCATTTAGTTGTAAACAAAATTTAAAAACAAAAGATAATTGTGTCATGATTCTTCTCCATCACCGCAAAACCTTCGTACATTTTAACTATCAGCACAAATCCCTTAAACTTAGAGAAAAGACCAGCAAGAGAGGCACCCCTAAAGTCGTAGACCTGTAATCATTATTATTTTTTTCGGACATGTTTACCACAGAAGTCATGGACGATAATTCTACCACAAAAATTACAGATCATGGAGTCAGTTGGTGGATTACTTGAATTCATCAAGAACAACAATTCATCACAAAACACAAAGAAATTGGGGCAAAAATGTTAAATAGAGCAAAATGACTCAAATTAGGGCAAAATCAGGGGTTAAATAAATTGACCTGTGTTTGTCATGGTGGTTGGACCTATTTGTCATGGTCGTCACCGCTTTCCCTCACGTCGAGTGGACCTTATCATCGCACTAGTGTTCGCTACTAGCATCTTGGATTGTGTTTGACTCTTGGTGGTGGCTTGCATAAGAGTCATGGTGTTGGCTCGTGGTAGAGTTGTGCGTGTTGGTGCGAGGGAATGAGAAGTGAAACGAAAGTATGAGAAGAAGCGAAAGTGAAAACTGAAATGAGAGAGTAAGAGCATTTGCGAATGAGTGAGAACTAAAGAGCAACATCACATGTTTATTTTCTTTTTAATAAATTGGGTTACGGTCTGGCCTGCCTTGGCCCACATGTTGGTCTGTTGGGTTAACGAGTTAGGCGAGCTGGGTTGGAATGGGTTCCTGGGCTGAAATTTATGCCTTGGCCCAATTTTTTTGGGTAGGCTAACGGGATGACCCGTCGAGCCTGGGCCATTTTTTCATGTCTATAATCTACTTAATATATGGACTTCTCAACGAGAATATCCAATTCAAAACCTTCTAAAATAATCATCTATTAAATAAGACTCAAATAAGAATCAATTTCAAACATTATATTTCAAACAAAATACAATCCCTATATTTAAACCAAAATCTTGTAGTTAAATGTTAGGAAATCACACACTAAGAAAATAATATCTTCAAGCACACCCACAAAATAAGAACAGGAAAATAAATAAAAGCACACAAGAAATTTAACGTGGTTTGGTACCTCAAGTCCTACCTCCACAAATACTCAACAAAAAGTATTATCACTCAAATGAAATTTTTTATGGACCAAAACTACAAACCCTTCATAGTGCAATTTTTCTGGCAAAAATTACAAACCTTCCAATGACACACAACTACCCAAGTCCCCTTACACCCAAGAGACTAATTGAGTTGTCATGACAATTCCAAAAACAACTCTTTATTTTTATAATAATGTTATGTTGTTTTCTTTTTCATATTACTTGATGTGGGACTTTGATGAATATTCACTTGAGAACAAACATTAAATCACCTTTACATCCATCTACCTAGGTTCTATAACAAAAACAAATGATTTCTTTTACCTTTCTCCAAATTAATTTTTAATCAAAGCAATAAAATTATTCAAACTCTATGGAACTAGAGCAAAGTATTAAAACATAACAAAAATTTAGTATAAGCATAACCAAGTTGAGAGGATTATTTTGATCAACTAACAGCATCAAGATTTATGAAGAATTTAAAAAGAAAAGAAGAAATTAAAGAATCTTCAAAATAAATACGAATTTACTCCGTTTGAAATCTACTCATTTAAAATTTATCCTTAACTTCTCAACTACAGGATCTATTATCAAGTTCTGAAAGATATAATAATTGGAAGGAAAAAAGTAAAGAGGGATTTAAAGAAAACAGAAAGAAAAAAGTTTGCATGAAAAGAATGAAAGTGTTAAAGAAGAATGAAAAGGGTTTTACACTAAAAAGTAATACTTATAAATCAATCACAAGTTAAATAGCTTTCAAAACCTTTTCAACATTAAGCTAACTTTTAATTTCAAACTAATTATTTTCTTTAAGAAACATAGTCAATAACAACCGCAAACAATCTAGTACTTTAATTACGGGTATAATTTGTAAGTAAAATGTGACGATTTACCCTTCAACGATGCATGCGAGATAGAGATGTAAAGGAAAACAGACATATTAGATTAATTAGATTACATTTGGATAGGATCATGCAAATGTCTCTTTCTAAAGGTGAAAAGTGACAGAACATCCTTCGGTGCAAAGTACATTCCCATTAATATTATTTATTAATATTATATTATTATTGTTATTATTATTATTGATTTAACTATCTCATTTCGTAAACTTCATGCTAACATGTTTGATTGTTGAGAGAGTCCATTAATGATATATTTAAGTATATTTAGTAAAAGAAAGCAAAAAGTGGGAAAATGAGTAGTGAGTGTGGGGATATATAAGCCATTGTCGATGTCGGTGGTCCTCACTTGATTTTTATCACGTTCTTCCATCTAACAATGTTGTTCATTCTCTTGCGTACGAAAAGATTGGTGCAAATGGCTCAACTCGTTTACCTACGAGGGGGTCCTGTGATCACTTTTTAATTTTATTATTCACGAAAAAAAAATGTACATTAAAATCAATTATGACAAAGTGTATGCAGTTGTTATACAAGTGGCAGGGAAATTCTTCACTCACAACAACAAAAACAACACATTAATTGGAGTCATCTCAACATCACTCTAAAGCTAAGCTTGTGTACTTGGAAAACACTAAGACAATGCTAATTGCCGAATGTGGGGACAATTATTGCAAAATATTTCAAAACATCAAATCCTCAAATCATATTAGGCCCCCAAGTACATCCATTTGTTCATCAATACAGTGGGAAAATTTAAATGTTTTTTGTGGTATGATCAAGTAAAAACATCTTTCATTTCTAAATCAATAGCGAGTGGCTTTCTTAGTATTTGTTATCCTAAGATAATATATGATTTTTAATGATATTTTTTCACGCGAATGTTTTACTATTTTTGTTATGGTAGACGTCAAATTTGACTACAACATAATGGTATATTTATAGGAGGAGCTTGTTGACTTTGTTCCACCTCAGATGAGTTCATACGTTACAAAATTAATTAATTCAGCTAATTATTGATGGTAATACAAGAAGAGTCTAATCTCAATTGACACGAAAACTATTCGCAGACCTTTTTAAGCTGTGACACTTTAAAAACAGAATTGACAAGTTCTAACAGCAAAACAAGTTAAGATAATGGGAAGAAGAAGAAAAGTTACAACAACTGTCGAGTCGAGGACAATAATGAACACTAGATATGAAATTATGGTGACTTGACCATACATAATATTTGATGAAAATTATTGGAATACCTACCTACCGTTGAATTTTCTTTGGAATGAATATGCAGAACAAAAATGGAAAACCATAAAGAGGACAAACGCATGAGTAAAATTTGATGCTTACTCTAATTCGGCAACACAAACTGAAATGTGGTACGAACCTTATCTCCTGGGTCACACTGTTAAGGCTTCGCTGCATTATTATCACTCTGAGCCGAACACAAAATGTCTCTGAAAAAAAATGCTTGTCTCTTTCATCTGGGTTGTCTGAATTTCATAATATTTTGTCTGACACACCCTTCAGAAATTGCTTTATATATTCCCCGTTTAAAAAACAAAAGAACTGTTTTTTTGTTTGTTTGCAAAGAGTATAGAGCACAGAGGGAACAACCCTCTGACTGCACTGATTCTCCCTTATCTTCCCCTTCTCACATCACTCCAAAATTTTCTTGGCACTCAGCTTTGACCAGTCCTGGGATTTCCCAGTGTTCAATGGCCTCAAAACTGATTGAGTTGGTCTTTTGGTTGGTTCACAGTGGGGGCACTGTAATCATATAATAATAAAAGGGCCAAAGAAAACGGGTATAATATGATCCTAGGCTAGAACTATTGTTGTGTGGTGCCACTGCCAGCAAATAGTCACTAGGAATTTCGTCACTAGCACACAAAATTGTTTTTGTTTGCTTTTGAAATTGCTGAAGAAAGCATATGTTTGAACCTTGAACAGAAGCCCCCTGTTGATTTAATACCCACACATGGTTTTTAGTTCCTTGACTTAGTGACAGAATCTGACACAACCAACTATTTGTTAAAATAGACTCACAGAAAGAGAATTTGGACTCACTACTTGCCATCACTGAGAGGACCTTATCAACATTTTTCTTAACACTAGATTTTTTTCATTTATCTCCCACCCTTTTCCCCTTCCACTAATTTCAAAATTATGGACAAAATTCTCACCGGACTAGTCTTAATCAAACTCCAAAGCTTCTTTCTTTGCAGAATAGAATAGCTCACTCACGCAAATAGGATAACACTTTCCCGTTTCTCTTTTTTCTTCTTTCTGTTTAATTAATTAATTCCACTGTGATTCGTTAGTTGGACATAATGGAATTGGCAAGGAGAAAAAGTTGGCATGCTTTTTCCTGAAAACTATAGAAAAAGAAAGGAGTTCAGAAGTGATGGCTTTCTTTCTTGTTTGCCGTTATACGAAATAAACCCCATCGCACATAAGAGAACATGCATGATTGCTGGCTGCAATTAAGAAACCAATTCCAACCCAGTGCTATGATGATTATATACATACACATATAGGGTCCTTTTTTTTTGTGTGTGTTTGTCTACTACGCTGTCAAGAACGAGGTTTAAATTAAGACTCATGCAGTTAGGCGAATTGTTGTGAATTATTATGATGATAGGGTCCATAATAAAGTTGAGAAGACAAAAAATGAAACAAAAAAGGGAAACTAATTTAGTGGATAAATAAAAGACAAGAGAAAGGCATTAGACAACAACAGCTTTCTTTCTTTCATCAAACAGGAATTGCTTTTTACAGTGGCTAGGTTCAGTTCACTATGCAAGTTAAAAACAAGGACTAAAATCAAAGTCTTTTTAAACATAGAATTAACCTAAAAAAGAGTAATTAAAATTCCTCCCTCCTCCTCCTAACATGTCCACAAAAAACAGTTCACGTGAACCGCCATGAAAAGCTACCAACCACATAATAATGTCCACCTTTAGATTCTTGATCAATTCTGATTGATCCACTGCTTGTGGCCGGAAACCCATTTTGGACATTTGGGGCTAAAATATTTTTCCACCACCCTTGAGTTCAAGAGCTCCACCACAGGCGCAAACTTGACACACCTTGGAGTCTTGTACTGATTTATTGAAGCCCCTAGGCTTATGGCATAGTCCATGAGCTTGTCAAAAGTCCCCTGTTCCACAATCTTTATCTCAAGGGGCCCAATTGATTTGTCCGAGACTCGCCCTTGCCGATACACACTGTTCAGTGATTCCTCTATGGTAAAGCAACAGTCCTCAAACACACACGGTGGAATTGGGGTTGAACCTTTCAGTGCCAGCTCCCAGTACAACACATAGTGCCCAGGGATGGTTGTGGTGTCTGCATAGCTTGTGTAATCGGACACCGATGCATCAAAGGGCACCAAGTGTGTCACAGCATTCTTCATTGCGTTCTGAAGCTCCACCTCATCCGTCTTGTCTGAGTCTATGCTCAACACCACGTTCTTTCTGCACACAAAGTTGAATTGGGGTGCCTTGTTCTTGAATCCAGCCACCCTCAGCACATCACCAACTCTGTAACGATACAATCCTGGAAACAAACAAAAAAAAATGTCAAATCCCAAAGGGTGAATTACAACTGCAATTAAATCTTTAGACAATGTTGACGAGGTTGATGTTGAGATAAAGGGTGTGTGTTGACTCTTACCAGCATAAGTTGTGACAACGAGTTCATATTCTTGGCCAAGTTTGACATCAACAAGGTCAACCAGCTCCTGCTGTTGTTTCTCATTGAGGGATCTGGGGGTGTGGAGAGGGTCATTGACCCCATTGCTTCGGTTAACAGGCAAGAACTCGAAGTAGCACATGGTGGGAATAAGGGTGTAAGAGACCTCACTGGGTTTGCAAAGAGGGTTTAGGTTAACACCAAAATAGCACTCACTGGAAGCATACATGGTGCACACAAGTGGGAGTCCATTGCTGTAGTAGTCCAATGTGGGGATGTACTGTGACATTGTCCCGGTGACAATAACATCGACATACTTAGTATTTGGCCACAGCCTAGTGATGATGCCCTGCCATGAGCTCTTGCTACACTCAGTGTGGATAAGATCCGCGAGCTTAGGGTCAGGTTTGAGGATGTTCATGACAGCCTCACGGACGGAGGTGTCAGTGATCTGAGAGTTGATGGTTCCAGTTCTGATGTCGTTGCAAAGGAGGGACCAGTGTTTCTCAAGGAACCTAATGGCCCTTATGAAGCCAGAGGCAAAAACTGCCCCCACACGGAAAACTTCTTTGTTTTGGCAAAGGCCACAAAGGAGTTGGGAGTACATGCTTTGGTAGGAGTCAGGGCAGAGGACAGTCTCATTGGGGCTGGTGTAGTTGGTGTAGGGGTCATAGGGTCTGTCTTTGAAATAGGAACTTTTATAGTAGCTGGTCAGAACTGGACGAGCCACAATCCCTCCAGGTGTTTTCGCCTCCGATTTTATGAACATTAGGTACATTCCTTTTCCCTTTTCCAAACCAGGAACAAACAGGCTCATCACTGGCATCAGAAGCCCATACAGTGAACTCCTCCTCCCTAGATCCTCCTCAATTGTTGGCATCAGCTTCCTCTCACCTCCTGATGTCCCAGAACTGCAAAAGCAAAAATGAACACACAATAACAAAACCAAACAAACAACCCCACCAATATTTTGACACGCCCATGTGCACAAACAAACAAAAAAGGACATCAAAAACAAAACCCATCATAAACAAATGTTCTTTATCTTCTCTTGTTTCCACTTAAGTTAGAACTCGGCCACTTTATAAGGTCCGGTCTTAAGTTCAAACTTCATTATGTTATTTATTATATACAAAAGAAAAAGTTAAAACTGGACCAGTCCACTAGGATCGGCTTAGGTGGTGGTTGTAGTGTATACGAAGAGAGAGTTGGAAGTAGGCCGAAAAGAGAAGCAAGTTTGTAT
>Ga0214544_1002904_pt1 | contig 35792 bp, 16 predicted proteins | sample CNSS3metaG_FD_160074 | JGI IMG/M metagenome (GOLD analysis project Ga0214544, IMG submission 160074) | Root nodule microbial communities from cowpea collected in UCLA plant growth center, Los Angeles, California, USA - CNSS3 | ecosystem: Host-associated > Plants > Roots > Nodule | place: USA...
CCTCCAGTGGCCATGATATGATCAAGAGAATAAACAAAAACAGAGAGGATCTCGGAAAACAGTGAAACAGTGACGATTTTCGAATTTGAAAGTGACGATTTCCACAAGAGGTGCTACTGGACTTCACAGGAACAGAGGTTTGATGGTCAAAACGGGTAGAGGAGGCTCCAGCGACGGCGACGGAGGTGGCGCGACGACGAACCGACGACTGGAAGGCGGCGCGTGGGCGGCACGCGCCTGACAGCAGCGAACAAAGATGACGCGCGTGGAGGCGCGTGGCGACGGCGCTGCCTGCGACACCGGCGGGGTTGGCTGTCGCGCGGAGAGGTGGTTCAGATCCGGTGGTTTCCGGACGGAACTGCGTCGGTGGACGGCGGCGGACGACGGCGAACGGCGGCGGACGACGGCGAACGGCGGCGTAGGACTGCAGACAGTGGCAGATAGTGTTGAAATGTTGTTTAGCAGTGTTGGGTAGTTCAGAAACGAGGTTAAACGAACTTGCACAGCCGCGGACAGCGGCGGTGACTAACGGCGATCAACCGAGGACAGCAGTGACGGACCAGATGAGACAGAAACCAGAGCGGGATCGACCCGCTCTGATACCAACTTGAGACTGAGACTTTAAAATATATGAGTAGTGGACAACAGTACCACTCTCCTCTTCTATTTATAATGAAGCAAGTACATATGAAAAGACTACTCTAAGATACTAGGCATGATTACATGCAGCAGTAGATATGGCAGTAGATAGTTTCCCACACTCAACATCCTATACATAGATAGTTTCCCACACTCAACACCCTATACATAGATAGTTTCCCACACTCAACACCCTATACATAGGGTTAATGATATAATAGGTAATAATTCTAACAAATATAAGAACCACATAGTAGAAAAAAAACACTACAAATATATGTATAAATGAGACATGGTTGTATGCAGGTTACATATTCAGTTAATCTCCTAATAAAACTAAAATAAAAAATAGAATGCACTACTTACCAACCCCTTTTCATCAACTGACTAGCCACAGATGCGACCTTTGCTTGAACATAACCATCAGGAGAACTAGCATGTTGCATGATATAGCACAGACAAAAACTGCAAGTAACAGATATTGAAAGAGGAATCGGACATCAGAGTAAGAGAATAAAACTTATGTTTTTTGTAAAACTGAGTGGCATTTGTCACATTAGCAAAGTGGTTATTTCTGCTACATACACATCAGCAAAGTAGTTATTTCTGTTGAGCTTAGTCCGACATTAGCTTCATGCTTGTATTATATAAATTGCATCTCTCACTTTAAGAAATCAGAAAAGAAATAACTGAGTAATTATTTTTCACATTTACGTTTACTTTTTTTTTTAGATCTAAGTTTTATTTTGACAATTAGTAACTAAAGATCAAATAGAAGCATCAGCATGACTATGTCTGACAGAAAGTTGTCTTGTAACTATCAAACAAGAGACATGTTATACATATTTGGCTCCCTCCCAGTTCTTGAGGCAACGATTTAGGAACAACCATACTACTTGAAGCCATAACAATATATTTGGTAACACATACATAGTTCCATGCACTACCTTTAGGTGGATCGATAAGGAAAGTCTAAAAACAAATGGCACAACAATGTTTTCCTTTTTTATGACACAGGAAAAAAGATCAAGTATCAGTATTATAAAATCCAGACAGCTATTAAAGAGGTATACATACATCAGTTATGTTTTACATCTATAGTCTTGATAGGCCCTTCATTTAAAGTGCGCTTTGTATTTCATTCAATTTTGCAGTCCATGGGCATATGCATAGTACTGAAAGTTCATGCCTTTTCCTATTTTATTTTTCTCATCACAGCTTTTCTTAACCACAAAAAAAAATTGTGCTAAACATGATGCAAGAATCTCTGCATTATCCTATTCACCAGCAAAACACACCGAAGAAGGGTGGCTGCAGTATGAAAAATCTTGCTCCAAACCCGATAAATGGGTTGGGTCTCTTTAGGAAAAATTAATGCTTAATACAAATAAAATCGGTTTGGCTTGGGCCAGTTGGGATGGGAAGAATGTGATGGGATATATTAACCCAAACCAACAAGGTTTATTTCTCACCAAATCATGGATACACAACTCAAGCCTTTTTTACCTTTGGGTTGGATTGAGAGGCTTCACAAGAGTAATGTTATCAACAGTAACAACTTTTTGGTAATGTATGGAACAACTACTATTAGGTACATCAAAAAGATGTGTTATTGTAAACCATATGAACAAGGCTACTTATGATGGAAATATCAAAAACAACACAAAAGTTAGTGGAATAGAAGGTTATAGAAAACCTTATCAAGTTTCTCTTGACATCAGCACTGAGAACAACCCATTCTCTAATAGCTGCTTCTCGGATTGCTGCAGCTGCTTGAAACCTTGCAGTTGCCACCTGGGAATTTTCTGCACAGATAAAACCATTGCAGTATTTTAGAAAACCTATAAGTTAAAAGAGAGAGAGAGAGAGAGACAGTTCCTAAGAACTTTGTTATTTCATATTCTAATCTCACAAGATATGAGATCAATTTACATAGTAACAGAGACTAGCACAAGATAAGCAACAAGATAGTCTAACAAAGTTGATGCAGCAAAAAGCAAAAACAACTTATAAAGTATCATCTAACTACAGTAACTAACTATGCTGTTGATAAAAAAGAAGAAGCTGATGTAGCAGAAGCCAAACAACATTAACTAATCATGCTCATGAGGCAGATAGTCAATTAGCTTACAAAGAAAAAGAGCAGAACTCTACTACTCCTCCACAAACTCAGGCTTGTGAGAAACTCAAAACCCTGAGTTAAGCAAGTCTTCAAAAGAGCTTGGTCAGGATATGAGCAACCGGAGCTTGGGCCAGAATGATATATATTTTAGAATTTTTTTATTATATAATACTTGCTCCTTATTTCTATAATTATAACATGTCACCTCAAGTTGAAACATGCAAGTTATACACACCCAACTTGCTACAAATATTTTCAATATTTGGTCCTCTTAGAGTTGACAAGTCTAATGGCAATATCTCCAGATTCTAGTTTTTTATGAAATGACAATTCATCTCAATATGTTTGGTAATCTCATGAAAGATAAGATCAGAAGAAATGTCTAATGCTTTCTAGTTGTCACATATAAGGTGTATTGAGGAACTTTCTTCGAATTTAAGCTCTTTAAGGTGTAGTTTAAGCCATGAGTTCACAAGTGACTAATGTCATTGTCCCATATTCAACTTTTGCACTTCATCGTACCACAACATTTTGTTTCTACTATCCAATCAAAGTCACATACCCAATAATTTCAGTATTTCCCTTATCTTCTTAAATGAAACCTTTCCCAAGAGCATTCTCAATATAGTTTATGATCCATATGATGGCATCCCAATGGTAACGAAAAGGAGAATTTAAAAAATTGAATTACTATGTTCACTGTAAAGGTAATGTTAGAATAGGTTAACTTATCTTTTTGTTTATCTCTAGAAAGCTAAAAAGATGTTTTTATTTGTCACCTAGGTGTAGTCTTTTCATATCTTCGTATCTTTGATGTAAGGACTCTTATATATAAATGCATAAATAGGCTGAGAGATGTATTAATTTCTTAAACATCCGTTATCATACGTCCACTCTCATATATTTGAATGACCAATATCATTTGCATTACACAAGGCAGATATTTTGTTTGTCACACAACATGAAACTCACCAAGAATGAATTGGCAAGTCTTATATGGCTGAGAAGACTGGCCTAATGACAAAATAAGTGCCTCTGAAGCTCCTGGATTGATATGCATCTGAAAATAAATGCATAACAAGTATAAGAACATGACTACATATGTATATCTATTTGCATGTCTATATGTTCATATACATACATATGTATATACATATATACATACATATATCTCTACATAAATATATATATATATATATATATATATATATATATATATATATATATATTTTAACGGTGAAAGGGAGAGGTTTTATATGCGAGTAAAGGTAGTTCTCCTAGACATGATGAATGGGTAATCGACAAGAACCAAAAAGATTAGAAAAGAGGCCAGGAGTTAAAACAACATTTTATTATGCAATACAAAGAGTAGAAAATGCAGAAAATACGATACTGTGTGTTGCACACTTATTTCTTGTCAAATAGTTTCTACTGACAAATGAAGAAGATTTCAGAAGCAGTAATACACTTGCCATGTTCATCAGTTTAACATCTGCCTTGTTTCGGAAAAAATGTTTAGAAATAAATTCTAAAGAAAAAGGCAAATATACTACCATATTAGTGTATATAACATAATAATTGATTCTTTTGTGAATGAATGTGATCGCGCTATTTTTTTTTTTTTACCTTCTAAACTGGACAAAACAAATAAAACACTCATCAGAATAATCACAACCCATGGAATTCCACTCCGCCGATCTCTCATTATATACCACAAGCATGGGAGGAATAACAACAGACGTCAAAGTACATATCAGATACTCGAGCTAGTTCTATAATCAGAACCAAGGTGAACACCTAAACGTGAAACGGATGTTTTCATAATTTAGTATTTAGATTCTCAATCCAATTTCACAACTAGGGAAAATGAGTTCATTATTCTTATCTCTGCATTCTCTCCTTCTCCACTTCCAAAAAAAACGAGCGGGGGATTATAGCGGGAGAGAATGATTGGAACCTGAATGGAAGCGCAAGCCTGCTCGATGGCTCGCATGGTGGACTGAAGCTCTTTCAAATCTGTAGTTGGCGTAAACCCTTGCATCTTCGCGAGAGAACGAATTGGAGAAAATGAATTGAAAATAGTTTATCAGGATTCAATTAGTTTTGATTGGCTAAATTTCGTTACATGCATTAACGGAAAGATCACCGCGGAAACACGCCTCGTTTCGTCGCCGATGATGACAAGAAGCTTGAGAAGTGGATGAATCGGAAAATGAGAAGAGGAGAGTGAAAGAGTGAGAGTGTTAGGGGTTTAGGGTAGTGAGATAAGAAAGAAGAATTTATTTGAAGCGCGGTGAGAGCAGAAGCAAAGGGTCCATTGGACTGTGATGTGTCTCAGCGGCTGGGTTGAGTCCCTCCACTTCTACTGCACCCAACCCAGTCTCCTTTCTTCTGTGTGTCCAAGTTCCGAAATACCAGAGAGTTTTTTTTTTTTTCTTGACTTTACTTTACAAAACTAAAAATAATACTTGTAATAATTAATAAAATTAAAATTTTCATTTAGTTTTAAAATAAATAAAAAAAATAGCAAATTAAGAGACTAAACAAAAAAAATCTAGCCGCCTTAATCCAAGAAAAAAAAAACCTACAAATACCCTAAATGAAAATTTGCTATGTAAATGCACATGATTATGTGATTAATAATAAAACTATCACATTATGTTTCAAATGTTGTAAATTTAGGTGTAAGTTGTAAATAATACAAAAACAATATAATTTCACTCGAGGAATAGTAAGGTTTGTTTGGTGCCAAAAAATTCTTTTAACTTTGTTTAAATGTTTTATTGATGTAGTGCTCCGCCTAAACATTTTAAAAGATATTCTTCGTGTTAATATTTTATTTACATCTTTCTAAGATTATTCTTAGTCTCTAATGAAGAATCTTGGTTTACAGATGTTAGTAATTTTAATAATTTAATTAGGAGTACATAAAAACATATATAACTATTACATATCAAAGTTATAGGGATCAGGGTTTCACAAATTAAGAACTTAATTTTCTTAATAAAGTTTATTTTATAGATTATAGATGAAATAATAAAATAGGAAAACCATTTATAAAAAAAATTGAGAATCCTCTTCGTCTTTTTTATGTATTTTATTAGAAAGAAAAACAACTGTGAGTTATTTATATGCAAGGGTAATTTGTTGGACAAATCACAAAAAGAAAATATTTGTTTCAAAATAAATGGATAATTTTCGAATCACTAAGTGAGATGGCATTGGATAATAATGTCTACATTTTAGGCTAAATGTTTTTCTAAACAATTATTTATTCGCTACACGTATTATGCCAAGAAAATTCTATCTATTTTCTTTTTATGTATAGTGTATAATTTGCTAAAAAAAATCTATTTCACTTAGCAATTTTGGTATAAAGAAAATTCCTTCAAAATTCTATTCCTAAAGTGACTAAGCCATAAATATTTTGATAAGCAACATTCATAGGATGTTGTGAGTGTAAAACAATGCAACACTCGCATATAGTAAGGAATAAGTATTATTTTTGTTTATGGAACATATGACAACTTTTAACTTCAATAACCTAATTAGACCACAAAGTTCACATAAACACAATGCAAACTTTTTTTTGTATTTTTATCAAACACTTGGTGTGCAACAAGAATTTAACATAATGTATTTACAAATTATCAATATTAGACTTCAATCACTTCATTCCCAAGAATTATAAATTATCTCAATTGCATATTCATGTTAAAATTAATTCACAAGAATGCTCAAATCTTATTCCTAAAGCCTTTAAGCCTGATCACTGATCAAATTTGAATCTCTTAAATCTTCAACAAGTGGAATCATGCATTAGTTTCAAGAGTTTAAGATTACTAATGAACTCAAGTTCTATTCTTATATATAAACATCCATTAGGTATTTAATTTCAAGTTTAGATTCTAAAGACATTTTCCAACACCTCAACAATCATAAATCAAGCATGAGAACAATCCACATCAAACATGAAACATGAAACTCAAATACTAACTTTAATAGAAAGGCATATATATTTAACAACATAATTATAAGAAATTACTGTTTTACATATAATCTCAACAATCATGCTTCATTGAGTTCCACCTTATTTTTCTTCACCATAATTGCTTCCTATTGACTTATTTCACACACTCGTAATAGATATTAGTAGTAAAAAAACATAAATCAACTAAATACAAAATACCACAAAAACAATATAAACTTGAGGATTAAACAAGTAAAAGTTTTGGAAAAGTTTATTTTATGCACAAAACTAAACACCAATAAAAGGTAGAAAACAATGTTACCAAACTCCCTAACACTTAAAACCTTGCTTGTCCTAAAACAAGAGATAACTTGACTTAGGAAGACATCTATTTGACAAAAGTCAAAAATTTTATAAGCAAGTTTACACAATCAATTTAGATAACATTAATTAATGCTATACTTCCAAAACAAAATCAAACACAATATGTATAACTTGTAACTCCTTAGGTATGATGCTCACAATATAAACGTCACAAAAATGAATTAGGTGTGATCATGGAATGGATTTGTAATGATCCAATCCAAACCCAATTTAGATCCAAATAATTGGATTAAATTTTTTATTAAAATCCATTTTTTCAACAAAACTACTTTGGAATTTAAAAAAAAAAATATTTGGATTAATAATTAAATCTCAATCCAAATATTTGGATCAAGTTCAAAATCCATAATTCATTTTTTATAAAATAAATTTAAACTGAATTTTCTAAAAATTGTGTTCTTAGGGCCGACATGATCGAATTTGGCAGAATTTTGGTTGTAACCAACTCGATCGAATTTCTGCATGGGACTGACATGGTTGACTTTCGCTCGTTGTTAACCTGGCCAAATTTTGGTCAGGACCGACTTGGTCAAATTCGGTCGAATTTTGGCTACGGTTCACTCAACCAAATTTTTGTCGGGGCCGACTCAGATGAATATGTCAAAATTTTGTTCAAGCCTGACTTGGTAAAAATTTGCAGCATACACTCGAATTTTGTGCCCGATCAACATGGTCGATTATGGCCAAATTTGGGCTAGACTTGTATGGATTTTGATCAAGACCGGCATGATTGAATACATGCTTTAAGAAATATTAACAACTTTGGCAAAAATGTTTCATATAATTGTTCCATATGGGCATTTAGGTGGGGTAATGATCCAAATAAAAAATAAATGAAAGTTCGATGCTTTTTGTTTCCCTGTTATAATTAGAACCACCAAGTTCTATCCATTTATTAATTAGACCCAACGGATTTTTTTTGTTACGAGCCAAAAATTCAAAAAAAAAAAGCTGGATCCTAAAAGAAATTAAATATTTTTAGAATTCTTCATTAATATGTGGCGTTGACTTTAACACCGTATGGTCAAACTAACGGTAAGGATCAAATTAAATATTTTTTTAAGAAAATGATGACCAAATTGAGACAACTAATAACTTGAGGACCAAACTGAAACTTCTTGACAAATAGAGAGACCAAAAGAGTAATTTAACCTATATTTTTTTGAGTCATATGAGGTTGAGCACAAATTAATACCTTGTCATTTGGACGCATGCCACTATGCATTTCCTAATAAATATTCTCTTCAACTCTTTTATACATGTCTTCTATGTCCCTAACAAGATTACGGACTTTAGGATCATCAGGATTACCAAGGGTATGAGTATATGATAATTTTGTAATTTTTAATGCAAATAAATAAATGATATTCATGTGTGACTTTGATTTATGAATATTACATGCAACTTATTATAATCTTTTAGTATTTCATCAAATTTGTAATTTGATTATTTTTCTATAAAACTTGTGTATGTAATATGTGTTTTTTTACATAATATAATATATGTTTTTGTACCTACTATAATATATGTTTTTTGTACGTACTATAATGCATGTTTTTGTACATATTATTTATATGTAATGTATAGTAATATAAATTATATTGTTGTATGATTAATTTATATATGTGAATATTATTGTTTATTTTGGTTGCATTATAAATAAAGTTGATGCGAATATTTTTTTTAAATGATTGAATGGTGGGTAAATTTTTAATGAATTAGCCACGACAATTTTGATGGATTGATATTTATAATTACGTAATAAATATAATTGCAATTAATTATATACGATGTGATTAATTTTTATCCATAAATTTTCTTACATCTATACATCTGTATGATTAATTAAGATGAAATATTGCAAAACTTTAGCTCCGCATAAGTTTTATGTCATTGGATTCATTAATCAAGATATGTGTTTGGATCCGAAAAACATAATAGTATAATAGTTTTATCGTGATATGAGTCTAATTGAGTAAGACTCTAGTGTACACGAAACACCATATATTCACATATTAGAAAGATTACCATGTATAACATAAAACTTCATCGCCAATTTTTTCTAATTGAGCCTCTCTATCAGTCATTATACCTTTAAAAGTTGAAAGAATGACAACCTCATGCCTCCTAAAATTCGAGGAATTTGTTGTTAGTTGTAATATATTCGTAGACCAGGTGTACTTATTCGTTTTAAATTTAAAAAACTTTTATATGATTCTTTTCTATTTCTTCCTATAAAGTTAAGTAGAAAATATTTGTTATTTTCTCTTAAATCAATAGTCTCGAGCTTTTTTGTTAAGAATGATGTCAATCCTTTATATATGAGCTTGACTTATGTTTTATTGATGTTATATCTCTATTGTGATCCTCTCTCGAAAAATCTAATATGACAAATTTGCTTAGTTACTCACAAAAACAAAATAATGATTTGTAAATGTTACTTGAACTATGTAAGCACACATTATTATGAAAGAGTGATAATGATTTATCTTGAATCTTTTTGAGTCACGTGAGACCACAAAACAACATATGCATACAATATCCTTATAAAATGTTTCAAAACAAAAAAGAGAAGAAGAAAAAAACAATTCACTGATGAAAATTTTTAACCGAGGTTGTATTCTAAGACAAATAAATGAGTAGATAAGTTAAATAACTTAAATAGAGTGTAGCAAAAGGTTAAATATAATATTTTTTATAAAATAAAACTCAATCATTTGATTTCTCGATTTATAAATTTGATTTCTTAATAATAAAATAATGATTTAATTAGTAATTTGATTTATATATTTAAATTTTTGATTTGTTTTAACTCTTATTTATTTTATTCAAATTAGTATTTTTTTTTTGTAAAATAAATTCAATATGGTTCATCCAGTTAGATTGACGTTAATATTTATTGAAAGTATACTGTGTCAAGCTTTGAGATTTTCATATGAGAATACCATGTGTTAAAATAACCAAATTTTGACAATTTTGATAAATATCACTTTTGAACAGTGTTAATATTAATTTAAAAAAAATATTATATTAATTTTTTAAAATAAAAATTAAATTAAATTAAAAATAAATATAAAAACCAAAACAAATATTAACTTAAATATAAAAACCAAAACCAAATTACAGAGTAAACCTAAAATAATAAAACTCCATATAACTTGTACTCGTACGCCTCCTCTCTATCCTTATACTTTTGTTGATAAATGCATTTATTTATGTACACCTTGAACGGAAACCACTATTTGTGTTTGAAAATTAAGTTTTAGTTATACAAGAAGAACCGGTTATAACTCAAGAATTTTTTAAAGATAAGTGGGTTCAGAAAAATTTAATGAATTCACTAAATAGCACGTATTTTTTTTCTTAAAGAAATTTGTACTTTTAACTTAAATATAATATCTTATAATTGTTTATTTTTTTGAGTAGACGTATAGCTTATTTTTTATTCTTGACATTTTGAAGTGAAATTTACATTTAAAATTTATGTATATCATTTTATTTTTATTAGTATTGTTTCATATGTTTTATTCATGTATTGAAAAAAGAAATATCATTATTGTACCGCAAATCTAAGTCTGATTACGTTCTATGTTTCCACTTAATTTCTAAAAATCATTTGTAAGTATAACAAACTCTATATCTTTTCATATGGAATGAGTTTAGACAAAGTAATCCACTCTTACCTTATCCATATTTACCATTTGTTTGAAGAGTTTAATGATTAAAATTACAGTTTAAATAAGATAAACGGACAAATTCGTTGTTTACATTTATAAAGATCACTGGACAAATTGTTCGTAAAATTATTTGCATTAATTAATGAATGAATGAGGACTAAAATTTGTCTTTATTTTTTTTCTTATATTATATAATATTACACATTTATTTCACACTTAATCTCACATGGATACGTGATAATTAAAAAGGCATTATGATGTGGTCACAAAAAAGCAAGTGAATACACACTAACCAATAAACTTAAGATCAACGCATAATATACCACTTTAAACTTGTGTGGATTTCATAATTTCAAATCCATATATCAAGTTTCTTTTATTTGCAAATTAAAATTTTGAAAAAACTCATAAAATTCCAATATATATATATATGATTATATTTTTTATAGTACAAATAACATCTTTCATTATTTAATACACTACTCAATAGCAATAATGAAACCAAGGATATGTGCAATTAAATAAAGTACTGTTAGGGTCGTACCCCAAAAAATAATGGAACCATGGATGGGAACTTGAAGTGGTGTTGACTGTAGACGTAGGATCCTCCAACATGTGAAGACTGATGATTGCACTCAAAAAACCGTATTTTCCGTAAGCAGACCACGTGTCGCCCTGCCAAATTTTCATTTTCTGCTCTTTCTCTTCATTTCCAAACAAATAAAATACACAAAAACACAAAAACGAACACGCCTCTATTCATTTTCTTTTCCAGTATCTGCACACACATTTGTTCTCTCTCCCTCCAAATTCGCGTGGATCTCTACAGAATTTTACATCCAATTTTATTTCCCTCGCGCATTCTTGCACCGTCGAAGCCTCTCACCAGATCGCCGCACCGATCCATCTCCTCAATCTACATCGGTAATCGATCGTAATTCCTAACAGTAGAAAGATCTAGGGTTCCTTCTGAATCCGCAGCTGGCTCCAGCACATTTGTTTCATTCCGATATAGAATCTGGTTGGCGCACGCAGTTTCGATTCAAAGGCATTCAAATTCAGCTCGCTCGAGCAGGTTTCGCTTTGTTCTTTGCGTGGTTCGGTTCGTGAATGAGAGATAAGGTCACGGTTTCGATTAGATGAGCATGGAGGTCGTTAGCGATACGGCGTCGTTGGATGTCGAGCTGTTGCAGCTCCCTGAGGTGTCCTCTTTGGCACTCAAATCTAACCTAAGTTTCGTTGAGACGCTCTTCGAGCAGTGGCTTTCGCTTCCCGAAAGTAATCGATTGGTACGCTTCGTAACATGTTATTAGGAAATGAACATATTGCAGCGTTGTTCATTTCACAATTCTTATTATATATCCATTCGTAGTAGCAACTTCCGCTGTCAGATGATAAATTAATAATCATTCGAATAATAATACTCAAATCCACAATGTTTTTGTGAGAATGATGGATTATTAATTATTGTTTATGTTAATGAAAGATAGTCGTTGGTGTGGGGTTCCATACACCTACTTCATGAGCATTATTATGATTTTTTCCTAGATATACTCGACATATTTTTATGTTAATGAGTGATTAATGTCTACTATTATGTCTTAATCTCTTTCCTTAAGAGAAATCACCGCAGCTTATTATAGGAAGGACTATTGTCTACTTTCACAAGCCATATAAATAAGTCTTGATGATACTCATGAATGAAATATGGATTATTAATTTTGTTTTTGAAAATTTGAGTTTCCTTATTGGTCAAGTTTTCCCTTTAAACAGTCTTTAAAGGATAAATTCGTGCGTTTGTGATTTTATTCTTAATCTTATGTCTGACTTGTTAATGTGTGTAGGTAACATCGTTGCTAAATGAAGCAAAGTCAGGTGCTCCCTTGAATGTACCAGGGAACTGCTCTAGTCCAAATTCTTCAAGCAATTCTTTGCCCTCCATGTTTCCCGCTGGCACTGCACCGCCTCTTTCGCCAAGAAGTTCATCTGGCTCCCCTCGCATAGTGAAACATAGAGTTGGCCCTTCTAACTTGGGTTCTCCTTTGAAGGTTGTCAGTGAGCCAGTAAAAGAATTGATACCTCAGGTTAGGCCCATCTAGTATCTGTTTGTCAGTATATTCTTTATTTATATGTGATGCTTTCCTGAATATTTTTATTTGTCATGCTTTTCTTTTTTTCCTCGTCTGCTGACTGTTTGAGTATGTACTGTGTTTATTTTTCTTCTTTTTTGTTTATCACCCTCTCCTTCCCCCTTTTCATGCTATTTTTTTTTTCTCATAACATAGATACTTGTGTGCTTGCAGTTTTACTTTCAATTTGGGCGTCCTCCTCCAAATGAACTGAAAGAACAATGCCTTGTTAGAATTGACCATTTATTTCATGATCACATGGATGGTCTGCAGATACATGGTGAGATATTGGGAATATAGAGGCGTTACAGTCTGAAGGAGCAATTGGCAATTGGGGGAAACTGTGATTTCCAATAGCGTGCACATCATAGCTTTTTAAGCAATCACAACCCCTCATTTTATTAAATAAAAAAAATAGTTTTAATGCTTCCACAAGTCAATACGTGACTATCTATCTGAAAACCACTCTAATAAAATGAACAGTTACAGTAATACTAGATTAATTCTGTTCTACTTGTTTCTTTTGGTTGGCAGAATTCAAGACAATTACTAAGGAAGTATGCAAGCTGCCATCTTTCTTTTCCACATCTCTTTTTAGAAAGATTGACGATGGAACTGGATTTGTGACAAGGTGTGTGCTTTATTATTATCATTATAATTTAAAAAAATTATGCTTGTGTATGTTTTTGTGCTGTGGAAAGTGGTTAAAAAATGTTTATTTAGATGTCATGACATTGAATAGGGCTGAAACATGAAAAGTACGGTGTAATTATTCAGAAAAAGGAAAGAGCTTGGAACCCGAAAAACCTGTATTTCTGACTATCCCATTATTTATTTTTGATAATTAATTTCTTTATTCAACTGGCTAATCAAACTAGGGGTCAACTTGCACTGTACACTCCCCCGCTGTGTGTTCTTTTTTTCCCTCCCAATTTTTTTGTACGATGAGTTTTTTATTTTAAGGATTTAGCTAAGTATATTCTTTGTTATGTTAGGTTACGAAGTGAGTTCTTCATTATACAAAGCCTTAAGCTTACAAGATTCTCAAGTTTTACCTTATTCACACATTACCCTGCTGCTGTAATGTATTAATGTTTAATTCCCTTTCCCAAATAAGCCGTCCTTTACAAGATAGGAACATTCTTTAGGTCCCGTAATATTAAGTGATTCTTTGACATATTGGAGCCATCTTCAGTGAGTTATTCTGAGTTTTACGTGTTTATAATAAAAGTATAAAGGGAGGTGGTACTGGTAGTGGTAGATCTATCCTTGATTCATATGTCAAGCTCAAGGGAGGTGGGTTGCATTAGTTTACATGTTATATCAATGACCTTAGTTCATTTGTTTGATTCTATTTACCAATATTTCACAAATGCCATAAATATTTTATCTATGCTCTGTCCCCTATCGATAATTTAGTTGTGGTTTCAAATATCTCTTCCCACTAGTTTCTAGGATTTTAAATTTGAGTTAATTGCATTATATCATTGCAAAGTCAACAATGATGTTGATAGTATCTAATCTGAGGAGTGATTAGGAAAGTTGTTAGAAATCGACCTAAAACAGGCAAACTATTATTGTTTCGTGGTCAAATTAGCAGTCATCTTATACATATAAAATACTTCAAAACTGATAGAAATCACTTGAAAGAGCATGTTCATATTATGGTTTCAGGGGAATGTTTTCTTTTCCAGGCAGTTTCCTTTGAGAGATTTTGTAAAAGAGGTGATTAATTCCCCCTCCCGAGAAATATGTAACGGACATTTTGAAATGTGTAATATTGACTTTATCTGTTGTAACATTTAAGAACCAAATTTCTACTAAGTATTGAATTTGGACACCTAGAAATGAACCTCGTTTGACATGTCAAAAGTGTATTAAAGGAAACCAGGAAAGTATTGTCATTTGAAAGATGAATGATGGCTTGTTGAAGAGGCTGTGGAAAGTACATCGACTAATTTTTTATATCTTTTTCCCTTTGGAGTCTTTCTTCTTCTTTGCTATCAACAAACATGATCTTAACTGAAAAGTATGTCAGAACAGTTTTGACTAGAAAGAAAAGAACATTAAATTTCCTCTCTGGATCATCTATTGAGTAATGAATGTTTTTAGTTTTTCCTACTATGACATGTAAAATATTTGATGCTGTACTGTTCAAGGTAAAAAGTTAAGGAACCAAGCGTTAGTAGGAAGAGGCAAGTTGTCAGAAACAAGCATATGCCCCAAACTTTGTTTTATGCATTGTTTGGCCAAGAATTCTCTATGGTTCCCTTGTGTTTGGTGTTAAACCGGAAACTACTGTTGCAAACTGCTATTTCAATTCATTTTGGCAGTATGCTGATTGATTTCTTGCTTGAACGACCTTATGTTTATTAATAAAATGAGCTTGCTTTTATTTAAGTCTCCTTCCATGACTTAGGTAGGAACTATACTTGAATGGTTCTGTTCCCCGTAATTAGTAATTCCCAATACTTATGCTTAATTCCTTGATTTTATATTCCTATAGGAAAGCATTTATTGATTATTGGGTCAATGGAAACATGTTGACAAAAGATATAGCAACCCAAATATTCGCAATTTTAAAGCAACCACAGCTCAAATACCTTACTCAGGTATTTTATTTCTCTTGCATTTATGTTTCCTGCCTTTGATTTCATTTAGTTTTCTTCTCCTCATCTAAGAGTTACACTTAGCCTTGACCGGATTATATCTATCAAAATATCATTTCTTGGGTTCCTAGATTCTAGTGTGATTGATTATTTTAGTGGCATTTTTGTTGATTTTATTGGCTATGGTAGTATATTCCTGTTGATCTTCTTTCTAACTATATTATACTTCATGTCAGGATGATTTTAAACCTGTGCTACGTGAACTTTTGGCAACTCATCCAGGATTGGAGTTTCTGCAGAGCACACCTGAGTTTCAAGAGAGATACGGTTTGTTTTCCATCTTGGTTGTAACCTTGTATATAGGGGTTCATTTAAGTTGAAATGTGGACATCGGTTAATAAATTTGAAAATCTTGCCATACTTGATTTCTAAACAAAACCATTTGTGGATTATTGGAAGGCATGAATGTCCTCTTCTACCCTGAAGCAGTTTTTCGTTGATGTTGCCTTATAAAGGACTAATTTTAACTGCAGTAAAGTTTTATGGCAGTGTTGTTCTTCCTTTGACTGCTTGAGTGGAGTCACTATTTTGGATATTAAGGGAGATTGGGCAGATCTTCTGCATTATTCTCACACTTCCAAATTAGCCTTTTGTAAACCTTTTCTGCCAAATTTCTGACACTCCCTTTGAGTTGAACTTCCTGTCTCTGTTGAAAATTTTTCTGTAGTGTTCTATCCTGACCCTTGTTGGGTAAATCAAGTTCTACTTACTGGGTATGTCCTTAAACTTGTTTTCAGATATTTTACTGCAAGATATGTAGAGAGAGACATTACAGTTGAGTTAGTAATCAACAAATTACACACTCCATGCCCCGGAGAATGCTTTATTGTTTGTGCTAGGTCTTCTGACATATCCTTTATCTATATCTGACCCCTGTGTTGGATTTATTGAAAGAATTTGGAGCAACTTTTTGTGGTTTGGTTTTGTTATACTATCCCATAATATCAGTGTCATATCTTGGAATATTTTAGAGTATCTTAGACGGATTAGGTTGCTTATCATAGTTTGCATGCTTTGTAATTCGTGTGATTTTGTTAGCTTATTTAGTTAGGGTTACTAGTACAAAAATAAGGATTAGTAATTTAGGTTTTACCATTGAATTATAACACATCATATAATGTCTAGACAATATGAATTTTATTGTATTTATTCTTTTTCTCTCCATTTTATCCTTCTAAACCTAATTCCAACATTATACTAAAGCCACAGCATCCACTCTGAGGGGCATTTCTCTTTTTTGCTATGTAGAATTAGCTGAACTACTCCATCGAATAGAATAGTCTTTGATTATCTTCAATCCTCAGCTTTGTTTTTTGATCATCTCTTTTGAGTTTTGTCTTTGACATACACATCTATTTGATACCATCCAAACTCCCTTGGCTCCAATCAGATAATTTTTGACCCATCATATAACTATTTCGTTGATGAGTTCCCTAAAATGCAAATCTTCTCTAGTCTGGCCTTTATTTTTTTTTCTGTTTTAAATACCACTGTGGAGGCTGATTAACTGTTTTAATCTTTGGTTGTTAAACCAGACACCGTTGTCTTGTTCAGAAGTCACCCATTGACCATCCCTCGGGGTGCCATTATTGGAGAACCTCTTATGTGCCTTTATGAACTACTTTTCACCTGCTGTTCTTGATGGTCCATGGGCTCCACATGTGTCGTCTTGTTTCCCTAGCCTCTTTTTTGTGGCGTAGTACCCTGCTTAGCCAGCTTTAGCATGAGGGAGAGTTTTAGAATATTACAGTCATGGTTATTGAATTGCAGGAACTAGTTTATGAATTGTACTTGGAAGATATATTTTACGCTGTTTTGTGACTATATCATATATTGTGATTTAGAAGAGATATTTTATGAATTCTGAATCAAATCGAATCAATTTATGAATCATACAATAGATGAACAATAAAAAATGACATTTTAAGTACAGCGACATGAGCAAAGCAAGGCTGCATGTTTCTGACACAGTACATCTTTTTTTTTTCAATCCAATGTAGTGTGCTTTCATGAAATTTGATTCAATCTTTACCTTACAAAATATAATTAGCTATGTGTTCCTTTTAAAATTGTTGGGTATTGCCTGCAGCTGCTATTTATAAGCGCTATTGGTTTGGACAATTAGTTTTTTTCTACTCATGACCATGCAAAACTGTGTGCTGTCAAGTAGCCACTTGATCGATCCAAATCTATTGGATGATATTTAAACATTTACTTTTCTCCTGCTTAGGCAATCCACATACCTGTCAGCTCTGTTTGTTGATTGTTTACGCTTACTGAAATAATTCTAGCTGGCATTTTCCCATGTAACCAGTTTTTCAACTTTGTTGACATTATCATCTGATATAATGTTCTTTTTTTGTCTTTCTTTGTGGTGCAATGTTCATAACTACTTGTTTTTCTGATGGTCCAGCTGAAACTGTCATATACAGAATATATTACTACATTAATAGATCAGGAAATGGTCGTCTCACCCTGAGGGAGCTGAAGCGTGGAAACATAATTGATGCAATGCAGCATGCTGATGAAGAAGAGGACATAAACAAGGTTTTGAGGTAGGTGTACTTTTTGAAGACGTCATTTTCATTAACTATGTAAAATGACCTTGATTTTGTGAAGATGCCTTACTGTTTTTTACCTTAATATTATCTACAGATACTTTTCTTATGAGCATTTTTACGTCATATACTGCAAGTTTTGGGAGCTGGATACAGACCATGATTTCTTGATAGACAAAGAGAACCTTATCAGATATGGTAACCACGCGCTTACCTATCGAATTGTTGATAGAATATTTTCCCAGGTTGGTGTGGATTACTATATCATGTGTTGCTTCTGTCTTCTAATTTGACTATTGTTGTCTAGGGCCACAGACAACTCAAAGCCCTACCCTTTACTTGTAATACACTTGCATTGTCTTTTCACATCTGTTTATATGAATTATCAGATCATTTGTTCACGATGCAAAATTTGATTCACTTCAATATTATCTCAGGTTCCTAGAAGATTTACCAGTAAGGTTGAGGGAAAGATGGGTTATGAAGATTTTGTTTACTTCATACTGTCAGAAGAGGATAAATCATCTGAGCCAAGTCTTGAGTATTGGTATTTTGTTTCCATCCATTAAAATATTTGCTTAACCCCCCACCCCAAAACTACTATCATTAGGTGTTTCCTTTATATTGAATTATTTCAAATTACAAAATCTAGAAGATATAAGAAATATAAAACTGTTTTTAATGTTTGCATGGTGAAAACAATCTCTCAAACTGGTTTTATTCATTTAATATTTTAAACCGATTGGAAACTGTCAGGATACACAGATAAGTGAAATTAGTTAAGATAGTAAGAATATTCATGAGTTAGTTACTTGAGGTGTTAGTTAGATATAAATACCAGAGAAGGAGAGGAAGAGGGGGTGATTTTGTAGACTGAATGTTACCTCTGTGAATGGGAAGCCCTTGAAGGAGAGAGTGCTCTCCTATTTGTTGCTCTTTTCATTCTATTCAATAAAAAGTTTTCTTTTCTTTCTCTTTTCATTTATTGGTTCTTAACAAAAACAATTTCAAACACATCCAAACACCTTCCTTGGGATAAGAAAGCCCTTCAGGTCATATGATATTGTAAACTTTGTGTAGTAGGGTAGAATGCTTAAGTTTAGCCTCAACAAAAAAAGGTAATGCTGAAAACAGGACAGGGGAAATGGATTGATGTAAATTCGGGCTGCTTGATATATGGAATAAATGGAAGAACTTTGGATGTTTGATTATTTTTTTCTTCCCTTTTTATTTTTCTTGAAGCTTTTCACTTTTTTTTTTCACTTCCCTCTAGCAAACATTGGATATTTGACCTTTTTAGTTGGCTTTAATTAGTTATTATTTGTGATTTGATTTGTCTTGATTAGGTTTAAGTGCATTGATTTGGATGGAAATGGAGTTCTGACACGGAATGAACTGCAATTTTTTTATGAGGAGCAATTGCATCGAATGGAGTGCATGGCCCAAGAACCTGTGCTATTTGAGGATATACTGTGCCAGATTATTGACATGGTTGGACCTGAGGTTTGTCTCTCTATCTTACTTCAATTGATTCTTCGTTATGTTGTTGGGAATTCATTCTAGATGGAATATGATATGCTAATATAATCTGTTTAAAACTTTCTCTTGTCTCGGAAAAATAACAAATACTAATTTCACTTTTTGGTTGCTCATTTTCTTGTCCCTTCTCCATCCTTTTGGTTGATTTTATGCTTTATTTTCCTTAATTTTAAATTCAAATTCTTGATTCTGTAGGATGAGAGCTATGTAACTCTGCGAGACCTGAAAGGCGGTAAACTCTCAGGAAGTGTTTTCAATATCCTGTTCAATCTGAATAAGTTTATGGCCTTCGAAACTCGTGACCCATTTTTGATTCGTCAGGTGCATGAATATTTGATAGAAGTTATTTCGCTGTTGAGTCAGTATGAGTGACTATTTTTGGTGAGTTTTGATTGTATTTATGCCCTTCTGTGAACAGGAACGTGAGAATCCTACATTGACAGAGTGGGATCGCTTTGCTCATAGAGAATATATAAGGCTTTCAATGGAAGAAGACGTAGAGGATGCATCCAATGGTAGTGCAGAAGTTTGGGATGAATCGCTAGAGGCTCCTTTCTGACATCATTTTTGTAAGTTTAAATATGATAATACTTATCCAATTTACCTTGCATTTATAATATAATTTGGAAAAAGGGGCCTATTCAAATCAGACTGGGCTAAATACGGATCAGGGCAGCACTAAGCTGGACTGGTCTTAAGCAGGTTGCAGGCATTCCAAGCCAGCAAATCAAAATTATTATTCTCTTTTAATTTAATTACTTTTGCAAATGCAGAGCATTTTCAATGGCGTTCTCGCTGTAGTGATTTAGAAATTTCAATCCCGGGGGCATAATTGTTTTACAATGCTCTGTATTTAGGATTTGGACATGGAAGCTTGCATTCACCTTGCAGCTTTCCTCGTGATCAATTGATTGCGTTATTATCAATTGGGGTATTACCGCATTGACTATAGTGAGAAAGATGTTTTATTGTGAGAATAAGAGGGTTCAATAATAACCGTTGGATTAAAATAAACTGTCAAGATATAATCTAACATGACTATGTATTCTATTCTTTCACTCGCTCGTGTCTCTCTTCCTCTCCTATTTCTTCTTTTTTTCTTTCCAAAATCGTCATTTTCTCTATCCATTTCTATGCCCAGCTGACTTCAACATTCACTCTCGTCTCCAATGTTTGATGAATTTAAACATGAATATCACATGAAATAAAAAACGAGATGAAGGGAACACAAGTTCATCGTCGTGTCCAATCCTAGTGGCATGCTGCATGGCTTCAACTGTAATGGAATGTTCAGGGGCTACGCCATGGATTCATGTAGGTGGGAGTCTGGCAATAGAAAATTTTTGGATAAATAAATGTGGCCTTGGTAATTCTTTCATGAGGTTCTGCGGTTGGGCTTGTCAGCGGTCGCTCTTACTTTTTAAATAAAAAAGCATTTCATTAAACATTGGAGTGCTGGATGGAAGTCAGAGGGCAGAGGAATTGGTGGTTTTGTAAAGAGTGACGGGATACACGAGCACGAGTGCGTGTGGTGTGGGAGAGTAGAATAAACAATCGTGTAAGATTTTAAATTATGTAGTTATATTGACCATTTCTTTTATCTGATGGTTATTCTTGAACCCTCTCATTCTCAAAATGAAACATATTTTCTTAAAACTTAATAGTGTGTATATTGATAAATAAAGAAGACAAACAAATATATTGGTTGAAAAAACAAAAGCCCATATCTATCTATCTATTCATTGTGCAGAGTACAAGTATCTCAAGTCATTTATGTTATCTCCTCATGCCCTTGCCCAGAACCCGTGCTTTCATCGATATTGACCTAAACTGTGACTTCCTTCCTTGGTGGCCTTGCCCAAATTGAGCCATTGTGATTTTGTGGTGTACCTGGGCAGTTCACATTTTGCTTCCCTAGCCAATCCATTCTAGGGAGATTCTACTCGCACCCACCTTTCTATTCTCTTCATGCTCCCCGTAATTCCGTAAACTTACATTTGGGATGGGGGAAGAGAAAAGAGGTGCCAATTATCCCCCCTCCATTTTATCATGCTATTTGATCATTTTTTGGGAGCCCTTTTGGTCAACTGACTACTATGCAGTGTGTATAATTTTCTGTTTCCTCTTAATTATGAAAGCATTTTTAACTTTTAAGTTAATCTCGTTTTGAACATTGTACATTAGTAGTGTATGAAAAGTATTAATGCCGTATGTCGGATTGACTGGCCATTGTTCAGAGAGACACATGACTCAAGTTCAGCTTTGAACGCCAACGTTGCCCCGAAGGGGAGGAATTCCAAGCTTCGCTATGGAATATGTTTTGGATGGGGGCCAAGCAGCTACAACGATATTCAGACTCGCATCTGATAAATATTGGGACCGTTATCTTGGAAGTTTTGTCGCTGGACCAAAGTCCATGTAAAGTGAGGACCTTTGCTGAGAGGTGATTAGCCAAGTTGAATTAAATTGACGTCATTTTCAGACGCTTACCATAAGTAGCGAGATTTCTGATGGATTTTTAGTAATTTGATTTACTGATCGAGTCACTTTTACCTCGGATCTGTACAAGAGTACATTCCTGATTTGTTTCGTCAATTATGGCTCAGGCTGTTATTTGTTTTACCGAATTTCTTTTTCTTTTTAGGCTACGGAAGAGTTTAAAGAAAGTGTAGTACCACACAAAAAAGGTCATGTCTTTTCTGCGTTATTCCATTTGTCTGATGCATGCAGAGGCTGTAGATTGGATTTGCTCTATCTACTGTTTAGAGGAAACTTCAGTTCATTTCTGTCCAATTTGATTGATATTACTCCTTAGATGTGGACTTATAAAATTGCTAGTAAAAGGTCGTTTAAGTTGGTTAAATATACTCAATATCATTTTTGTATTTAATGAAATATTTAGAACATAGCACTTATTTTCAAATCAATAAGGAAATGACCATACTAATGTTTAACGTTTCTGAACTTTGGATTACATAATTTTAATTGCTATATTTCATAATAAATTGATAAATAATGTTTGTAACTACACTGCAATTTTATTTGATACACCGCGTCATTGCATTTCAGTTTTTTTCTACTTCATTTCATTCTATAACATCTTTTGAGTGTATCATTTCATAGTTTTCTAGTTTATCTGTGGTCAAATTAGTTTATGTTCAGATTACGTATGTTTTAATATTTATGAAGATCTAAATGTTTGGTTTTAATAAGAAAATATTTATCTGGATCAAGGAGATGTTTTACGTTTTAATATTAATGGGTGAAAGTTAACAGTTTCATTGGTCAGGGTTAAAAATGTTTTACGTTTTATTTATTTAAAACAAAGTAATACTTAACAAATTTTTAAAAGCCGAGTTTAACTCAAACGATTTGGTGTGTTTGGATTGCAATTAATTAAAAAAAAAAACGTTTGGATAAATGAAATGAAAATCTAAATCTCATTCAACGGTAAGATGACAAAACAAACACGCATTATTAATACTAGCGAATATGCTATCTGTCGTATTTTTTAATTTTCATACAAATTTAAGTTAAAATTAATAATATTTATTTTTAGAATACATAATTAATTTTTAAAATAATTGTTAATTAAAATAATTCTTAAAAACTAAAAAATAAAATAAAAAGTTTTTAAAATAAGGATTAAGTTAAATTATTTATAAAATAATTAATTTTTAAAACAAAAAGTAAAATTGAAAAAATAAAAATATATATACAAAAAATGTTTTCAAAATAAAAGATGATTTTAGAATAATCGTTAAAAATTAACTATTTATAAAATAATTAATAAATGAATTATGGATTTAAAAGAAAGAATTTCTTCGTATATTGTTATAGATAAAATTTATTAATATAAAAGTTTTTTAATATTGACTTCAAATGTTTTGAGAAAATAGTCTTATATCTGAGTAATTTAATATACAAATATTTTGATTAAGTGATAGTATGTAAACCATGGAGGGGTTAAATGATCTGTATATAGACTTTAATTCAATTTATGATTAAATTACAGTATAACAGGATAGGGTAAATTTTTTACTAAAGCACGTAATCTGTAGTGCCATGATATTATAAAAACTATTTAATTTTACATAAATGTTTTCACTTAATTACAGATTTTATATTGAAAATTAAAACTCAGTAAAATCTTTTGCAATTATTTTAAACACGACATTTACATTACTTTCTAATCAGCTAATGATGTAAAAAAAGTTATACTGAGTGTATTACGATTAAATTCTTAAATATAAATATTATACGTTCTATTACCTATTATTTATCGTTCAAGGGAATATATTCACAGTATTGTCAGTCAGTATGAAACTAATTTTTTTAGTAAGACGTATGAAACTAATCTAAATACACAATATTCTTTTCAACTTAAAATACACAATAATTTTTGAAAGTATGCTGAATATGATAGAACAAATATAATCTATCAATAAGAATAAAATATACTCGAAGTGATATCAATTTGTTTTATCGATTAATAAAGATCACACCCATTAAACTTGTTTTTATAGTTTACAAATAAAAAAAATTAATAAATGATGAATCCAGTGCCATTATATACTAGAGTATCATGTCATCATCTAATAATAGTTGTCACACCAAATAAGATATATTGTAATTATTTACAATTAAAATATTCTTTTAAAGATAAATTTTTATATTCTACCCCAAAAAGGGAATATTTGTGTCCTTAAATATTTTTTTGATAAATATGTTATAAATCCTGATTATCTCTGCATTTTCCAAACTTTGATTACATTATTTACTTATAGTATGCTGATCAAATTATGCCGAGTTAAATATAATAAGGTGATTATTACAAATGGTAAAACTGCATCCTTTGTCTTTATTGTGAAAAATTTAAAAAGAAAAAAATGGTGAGAATAAATTATTTTGAAATTCTAAATTATATTAAAAAAATATTAAAGTAAAACTACGTATAATTTTAATGCTCAATATGACAACACAAGAAAATCCAATATAGAATCTAGAAAATCAGAAAATCCAATATAGAATCTAGAAAATAAGAAGTTGGGTGGAAGAGAAAGAGAAGTCTGTGATGAAGGTGGAGCACACAGCTTGAAAAGTTTGGTGAATGAATATTGAATTAGAGCATGGTCCTACAATAGAATTAACTGAATAACAATACCAGTGAGTAAACACAAAACACCGAATATCCTCTCATATATTCTTCAAAACACAAATCATTCTATATATACACAAACACCTCTTCCATTCCAGACTAAGAATTTCCACAGACCAGAAAATGCACCAAGAAGAAGCAACCCTCAAAAAACAACAATACCAAGCGTTGGAAGAAATCGGCCGAGGCAAATTCGCCACCGTCTTCCGCTGCTTCCACCGCTCCTCCAACCAATTCTACGCTCTCAAACTCATCAACCACCGCCTCCTCACCGACGCCACCGACCGCCACTGCCTCGAAGTGGAGGCCAAGGCCATGACCTTCCTCTCTCCCCACCCCAACATTCTCAAAATCATCGACGCCTTCCAAGACGCCCACACCTCCACCATCGTTCTCCAGCTCTGCCAGCCCCGCACCCTCTTCGACCGCATCGCCGACGGCCCTCTACCGGAGTCCCACGCCGCCTCCCTCACCAAACAGCTCCTCGAAGCCCTCACGCACTGCCACGCGCTCGGACTCGCCCACAGAGACATCAAACCCGAAAACCTCTTGTTCGACGAAGCCAACAACCTTAAACTCTCCGACTTCGGCTCCGCCGAGTGGTTCGGCGAGGGCCGGAGCATGCGTGGTGTGGTGGGCACCCCTTATTACGTGGCGCCGGAAGTGATCATGGGGAGAGACTACGACGAGAAAGTTGATGTTTGGAGCTGTGGGGTTATTCTTTATGCAATGTTGAGTGGCATTCCACCCTTCTATGGCGACTCTGCTGCTCAAATTTTTGAAGCTGTTTTAAGGGCTAATCTTAGGTTTCCTTCCACAGTTTTTAGGTCTGTGTCTGCTCAGGCTAAGGATCTTCTCAGGAAGATGATTTGTAGAGACCCCTCTCGACGTATCTCTGCGCACCAAGCATTGAGTATGTTTATTCCTTTCAAAAAAAAAAGTTACTATTTTTGTGTTAGGTTATTAATTAATTCATGTTTGATGTGTTGCAGGACATCCATGGATTTTGAGTGCTGATCTCTCTTGAAGAGTGCCACTTCCAACTATTTCATCCAATTTTGTACAAAATTATAGAGAAAACTTCACTTAAAGTAGTAGTTTAGCATAAACAAAAACTCTTGTAATGTAGATGAAAGCTTTCGTGGTTTTAATTAGTCCGTAAGATGTAAAGGAAAAAGATGAATCCAGATGTTTTTTCTTTTTTTTTTTTCTGTGTTGATATTTTAAATATTCTTTTTAATATATCTTAAAATGTCAAGATTAGTAGTGTATTATAAAAATATAGTAAATAAACAGTAAAAAAAATCCAACAGAGAATCCAAATTCAAAAATAGTTGTTTGAATTTTTCAGCATCATTTTACTAAAAAATAAATTAGTTTTAGCAAAAATTATTTTTTATATTTTTTAAAGGAAAAAATGAATAATTATGATAAATAGTATAAATGATAATAGAAAAAATTATGATAAAATAAATACTAGTGTTTAAAATGTAAATTCTATATTTAATATAAATAGATGTAAACGGAGTTTTACAACTAAATTTTTGTAAGATTTGATAGATTGAAAATAAGATAAATTTTTGATATATAAATAATATACATCACACCTTGTAAATCAAATTTATAAGGTTTAATTAAATCTAAAATTCACTTTTTAATTATTCATTTCCGTTTGAACTGTCCTGATACTCAACCATGTATAAGTTTAAAGAGCTTTTCAAGTATATATGGATGAAAACTATAAATATTTATCATCTTAATTACTAAAAAAAATATTAGTTGGATTGAAGGTTTCCGACTTTGGAGGAAATAAAACTTAAAAAATGTTTTATTATTTATATATTTTTTAATTTATCTATTTTCATGATATAACATCTCATGTTTACAATTCAACTAAATTAATTTAATGGGTTGACCTAATGGTTAAATATTGTGTATAATGATTAAATTCATTGCATTCACTTCACATATACTTTACGAGGATGTTGACGCCAAGATTAGATTCTGATCTGACTAATTTTCTTAGGAATCCGTGAAATATGCATTTCATATTATTTTAATTTGTTTGATAAATTTAATTTCTCTAGCACTAATAACAAATAAATATTCAAAAAACCTATATATCTCAGTAATTTGGTAACAATTATCCACTAAACGCATTTAACCTTTAGTATACTCTACATGAACAAATTTATAAATGTATAAACCATATTCATTTGTTTTTAAAAAATATTTGGGGTCACATATAATAATAGAAAAAAAAATATAGGAATAGATACATAAGACCAACTCTATTTATGAAAAAAAAAATGTGGTATTAATTTTTATCGTATTTATTTTTTACTTTCCTTATATTTCTTTCTTCGTTTTCTTTTATGATCGTAAACACTATTATAGTTTTTATTGCATGAAAAATAATAATTCATTCACAATAAATGGTTTGAAAGGATGAAGTATGCGATGACGTTCGAGAGAGAGAAGCACGTCTGAGAAGTTGGTTTTTTAGCGTTATACAAATAACGTGATACGTTCCTTCTCATTTCTGTGTAGAAAAATTCTTTCACCACAATAATGTCTCATTGAGTTTTTTGTTTTATTCAAATTCTTCATTTGACCATGGAAATTTAGCACCATTTTCGTTACGTGCTTTGTGAGGTGTGACTAAATCAAGGAAAAGCACGTCTACTTATGAGGCTTGGTTTTTGAAGTCATGTGATACGTTCCTTCTCCTTTCTTCACCACAACGTTTTGTTCGGTTTTTTTGTTTCACCATGATTCTTCTTTTTTTTTTTTTTAAGTAAAAATGAGTCTATTTTGAACATGAAGTACCAAATTTTAAGTTGAAAATTAGGTTGAGGCTCACAAATCACATCCACATCGGGTCAACCTTTCATATTTCATTTCATATCTAATGATTAATAATAATAATAATAAGAATAAGAATAAGAATAAAAATATGAAAGGTATTTATATTATATTATTAGCGTAAAAAAGATTTTATTTTAAATATTTATATTATATTATAAGTTAATAATATATGTAAATTAATTAAATTAATATATAAAAAAAAATGAGAGTAATAAGAAGTATAGCGATTATTTCTAAAAAATCAGTTAATAACTATGTTATTAAAAAATCAGTTAATAATATTTTTATATATAAATATAGATTATTATTATTATTATTATTATTTTTGTATCATCAATAATTTTATATCGCTAAAAATTGAAGTTAAGATAATTTAAATGTATTTTTCTTCTCCAACCATATTAAATAAAATTTTGAGACTCCAATATAAGAAAAATGTTGATTAGTTATTAATTTATAACAAACTTTTGTGCTTTTAAAATTATTTGTTGTGAGCAATATTCGTTGCTAATCTAATAATTTAATGTTTTAAGTTGTTATAGTTATATTTTTACCAGTTTTATTTATTTATTTGAAACTTTTGAATTCTTTCTTTCTCAAAATGTTCTCTATAACTAAATTTACTTAATCACTTAAAATTCTTTTGTTCAAACTCCATTTATCAAAACCAATATGTAACGTCCCAATTTAATAAAATAATTCTAGTAAATAGAACTTCACATATTTATAGCACAAACTAGAACACCGACAGAAAGTATATAAGAATCGATCTTTATAATTATTCTTAATATACTGAAAAGGAAATTAAGGCACAAAATATATGTCATAACCAAAATCTAAACACAGATTAGATTAGACTGGAAATTTGCTCACAGAGCAAGAAACTTACAAAATAAAACAGTTCGACAAAAAGGTACTCAAAAAAGCATTAGTTACCTCGCCCAAAGCTCGACGTCTGCTCACACTAAGTATTTGGTGATCATTGCAAAAAGGAAAAGCTAAATAGAGAATACAAACATGAAGAGAAAGGGTAAGCTAATTGCAAGAAGAGAAAGAAATATATATATATATATATATATATATATATAACACTCAAAAGAATTGCAGAATAACGCACCAATTACACAAAGCTAAGTAATATCAACTAACACATCACACAGAATGACACTTTAGACTCAATTATCTGGATCTAGACATTGATGTATGATTCTCGGTAATTTTTGCACTTGTTGTGGCCTCTACTACCTGCAAAGTCATTGTCAATGAGTTTCACCCTACCACACAAGGTTAGTCCCTTTAACCATCATAAGAACCTAGGGGTTGTTCTTAAAGACAGGACTTCCTGTCCCTCTCACTACATGACTCATTCCACTCTACATGAGTCTTGAATGAACATTAGAGTATCAGGATAAACCTCCAATACTGACTCCTTACATCAATGAATACACTGCTAGTTAAATCAAATAGGATCTCCCCCATGGGATCTCCTATATTCTCACACAAGCATTTGAAAACACATATTAAAAACCATATAACATATGTCTCTCTAAAAATAACTAATTCTTGTGATTTTTATCCAATCCAACTTAACAACACATTATGCAAACCATTTGGGATTTTAGAAAAAAACCACTTTTATCTTCTCAAACTTCAAAGTGGTTTATAGATAATACCAAACTGAACAATTGCAACACTCAATATCTCTCATTCCAACTGCATTCTAAACTACCTAAAATTATCTAACCAAAAATACTCAAACATGAAATTCATCTCCATTCAATGCAATCATCAACCAAATATACTCAGCACATTCCAAAACAAAAATAAGTGCAATTCATTTCAAGAAAAAGGAGGAGTTATAGCTTCCCTTACCTGGACAAAGATTAATTCAGCAAAACGAGCTCCAACAGTAGAGTACCATGACACGACAACTACTTAAAGAGCTGACAACCAAGATCAAGAAAGGAACAGTGAAGCCATGACCACAAACAGAATCAGGCCAAAACTGCGAAACATATGCGAAAAGGAGAAGAGATGGAGAGAAAAACGAGTTTCCACTAGCATGGAAGGAGGGTTTCTCAGTTGCCCTAGCACAACTCCTACTTCAGAACTGGGAGGAAGAATGTGAACTACTTTTGAAAAAAATAAGACGATATGAAAGTGAGTGGCTGGAAAAAGAAGTTCTGAAGGTAACAAGTGGGCTGACTATGGGCCCTTACTCATTACTTAAAACAAGAATGGATCTTACACAATCAAAACATCAAAGTTGGTTAAAGTCCGGAATAGATTAACCTTTTCCCACTTTGTAACGTTAATCTCATATATATATTAAAACCCATTGTATGCTACTTCTATTCATTTCAATTTGTTGGTGATATTTTCCTTATTTCTTTCTAAAATACACATGCATTATTTTACTCTTACTTTACATCACACTCCAACTAGGTCACGCAGTGTTTCATACTTGAAGGAATCATGTGTTAATAAATAACCAAAATAAGTGGCGACGAATATTGGGCCTCGAGTATATACTAACAAGTTTTAGAAGATTAAATTTAGTATTAGCAAGTTGAGTTACTTAATTAAAGTAAGTGTACATCAAATGCAAACCCACCAATGTCCATCTGCAAAGCACGGTCCTTTCCATGTGCCACGTTGCTTATTAAAGTCATATTTTCATTAAACAACAACAAACAATAAGTTTGTGATGAATTATTAAAAAACAGATGTTACATCATCATGAATATTCAGGGGAAAGAGGGTCTTTCAGAATTCAATCATGGAGAATTATGAATAAGTAAGTTGGAGTATTAGGTTAAGATGAATGAAAGTCACTTTCATGTGTCTTTCTTTGGATTTTGTCGCCTAATGAAGATAATTAGTAATTGGTGATTGATGATGTTAATTACTATGACTTCTCAACCTAACCAATTAAACTGTGTGCTTTGGATTAGATGGTCGGCACATTTATACGTTTTCTACAGCCACATGTCTCTTAAATGACCACAATTTTTGTCTTCGGACCAAATAATTGTAACCTTTTCAGAGAAATAAAAGTATGGTGATGAAGTCGATATAAATTAATACACACAGCATATATTTTTATATTTTTTGCTCCACCAGAATATAGATTTTAATTCATTGCAACATACTATCTACCACTGATTTGCTTGAAGAGAGTGGAGCCACTGTCTGAGTTTCATCGTCAATGTTTTTTAGAATCTACTGTATTTAATGGGACTAGTGCAGATGGTTATCACTTTTACAAGAGCTTGTTTATAATTGCTTAAACATTGATTTTTAATACGATTTCTTTAAAAGAATATAGGTTACTATTTATTTTATCCCATTCTTTAAGAATATAGGTTACTATTTATTTTATCCCTTTCTTTATATATTACGTTTGAGGTTTCTTATGAAGACATAGGAAAATTATCATATTGAGAACAAGTTCATATAAAATATTAGGAAATCTTTAAACAATAAAATTATAAAATTTCTTATTTATATATTGGTCTTTCTACTCATTTTTAAATTTCTAACAATCTTTTTTTTTTCAAATGTAACTCTTTCTATATTAGAATATCTCCTTCTCAAGCACAGATATGTATTACTATTCTACAATAGTACATATTCTTCTAAAATGAAAAACTTTTGATGCAAAGACCTTCAAATTTTAGAATTTTTAACTTATTTTATACCATATTCATTCAAATCAGTCACTAAAATGAACCAAATATCATTATGAAATGTTTCCGAGAAGAGATATGATAAGATTTGATAACCAATGAATCTTTACCAAATTCATATAAAAAAAAAAAAAGAGAACATCACTTTCAAAAAAAAAAAAAATTAATTTATAATTTTTCACTTATATATTGATCATACTCACTTTTATAATATGTGAAACTTTCGACTCATCTTCGATTCTCCCTATTATCCTCAAAAGAATTGTTCTATCACAAATTTAAAATAACATTAAACAAACGTAATTTTTACTGTTATTCCTGCTATTTTTACTGAATCTCAAGTCTTTTAAACACTTGTAATAGATAAGAGAAAAACAATCGTAAGAATCATATTAGAAATAAATATTATTTTACTCATAAATCTTCAAATTAGAGTGATAATCTACAGTTACTCCATGAATATAATTAAAAATTATAACTAACCCTATTTTAGACAGATATAAGATTTTTAATAGTCAAGAAAGGAACGTAATATCGTAAAAGTTTGAAGTTTGAGACTAAAAAGCACAAAAACTCGAAGACTATGTTCGATAGATTCCAAGAGAACGAATTTATATTTCAACAGTAAGCAGATATCGAAAAAATAAACTAGATTCACTTTTCCCCATAATAGCCCATTTTCCTTCACAAAACCTGTACGGAACCATAAAACTTCAAATCAGACTCCGTTCTACACAGGCTGAACAAGGGAAACCAATGCCTCAAAATAAATTTCAGGAAAAATCAAGTAAAACGAAAGTGATCCCAATCCAAACTACAATTCTCACACACACAAAAGACAATAAAAACGAGAAACAAAGAGATTAGACTACATTCTGTTTTACCAGCCTCAACTGGCATCCATATATGCCAACCGTATAAAGCATTTATAAATGGTTCTCAGCAACAGATGCGAATGCATCCATCTACGCTTGAGAAGCTTACAGTTAAGAAAATATACCAGCTATTAGTATACAACGAAAACAAACAGATTATGGCTTTCCATCTTGAAATGCAAATTTGTACCGATAAAAAACAATTGTTTACATGGTTCATAATGGTGTTTCCCTTTAATTTTACAATTCCAAAATATTATAGACGAAAGGAACCCGACTTTCCCTTGCAACCAAAAGGAGTTTAAGCCCAAGCTAACCCGAAGTGGCAGGCAGCAAACTTTTTGCAAAATTTCATTTCATGCTTTCGCTCCCAGGAAGGACTGCGTTAAATAATAGAAAAAATTAGAATATATTGGAGAATGAGTAAGTGTGAAAACATAAAATAGAGAGCCTGAACACTATTCAGTGCAGTGCTAAGTGATGTGATATCATCGCTTGAATTGAGTGTCAGATTAGGGACATTACAGTTTAGCTAGTTTTGGTCAAACACAAGGTGTCCCCACACGGGCACACCCTTTGTTTTCACTGGCAAATTCAATTTTTCAATTGCTTCTTATAGCAGGGTTAGCACGTGAAATAAGATCATTCTAATTATCATAATCATGTTGAAAATGACTGAATCCATGGAAATCCCACATAATTAATCCAAATGAACTCTAGGAAGAAAATACCACAACATAACCTAGACAGTGGTGAATGTGTCCTCCAACGAGCCACTCACCTCTTCCAAGCACAACCACCCCATCTCAGTTTTATATAATCATGACAAGTGCCTATTTCGTGCATTACTTTTTGAAGTTTCAAAATTAAATTTTCAGTAAGATATAAATGCCCACCAGTGGGTAAAAAAATGCCAAATCACTACAGAGACTGATAGTCTGAAATATCTAAATTTGCACGAAAGGGTTATACGTCACAAGCATTAGAAGATGTGTACCTACTGGAGCCATGCAAACATTGTCAGCCAATATTCTATAAACTTCCTACCTTTACACCTGCTGGGGAGTTTCCAGGCTTAGCAGTGGTTGTACTTCCAAAATTGAGCTTTGGTTTTTTATCAGCTGGTTTTAATATTTGGAAAGAGCACATCAGTGTCTCGTCAACACTCATCATAGCACCGGCATTGTCAAACTCCCCACAATAATTAGGTGCTGAAAATATTGTTACAAGCTGTCGATTAGCAAAGAACTCGTATCCATCTTCCACAACCTGGTAAGAAAATGCCGAAAACAAAAACAATTTATTTTCAAATAGCACAGTTGATTGAGACCTACTATCCCGGAATCTAAACATGAAAGGAATGTAAAGTACAAAGCATCAGATGCTAAAGCTAATGCATGGCACTTGAAGCAGTTTAGGCCCATGCATAAAGTTGTCACATATACAAGGGAAAAATTAATTCCCAGTTTAACAAAATTAAGTATTTGTAGTAATGCTAAGAGATAGATTACAATGGCTGGACAAAAGAAGCTAATTTCACAGTCATTTTAATCATTGAAATACAAATGGATATACAAACTCAATCCTGAAGATCTGGTGGTAACACATTAAGTACCAAAGGCAGAAGTATAACCTGATGTGCACGACAAACAAGATCAAGATCATGTTTCTGAAGAAACTCTGAGACCTTATCAGCACCAAATGTATATGAAACTCCTCTATCATTCATTCCCCATTCTTGAACTTCTTTGCTTGGGTCAGACCAAAGGAGATCACAAAGCAAACCTGTATCAGGAACATCTGTGGGCCGCTGTATATTTCTAATCTGATCCAAATTAAGTAAGTCAGGAGAAAGTCCTCCGTGCATACATAAAATCTTTTCATCAACAAGGGCTGCCACGGGCAGGCAGTTGAAGCACTCTGTAAATGTCTTCCATAACCTTACATTGAACCTTCTCTTGCACTCATCATAAAATCCATATATCCGGTTTATAGAAGCACATTCATGGTTTCCCCGTAACAGGAAAAAGTTCTCAGGATATTTTATTTTATAAGCAAGGAGAAGGCAAATTGTTTCTAAACTCTGCTTCCCTCGATCCACGTAATCCCCCAAAAATAAGTAGTTGGCTTCAGGAGGTAATCCACCGTACTCAAAAAGCCTCAAGAGATCAGAATATTGGCCATGTACATCACCTGAAACATCAATATAAGGATATGAATAAAACTTCAAGAACATGATTTTTTTTTTGTGTGTACAGCAATAGAGTATTGCATGACTAACATCATCAGTGAGTATAAATGTGTAATATGTGGATATGAATATGAATTATACTAAAATAAATCCATATACCACACAATAAGCACTGATTGACTTTAGATATAAAACAATTCATGTGCTTTCACTAGACAGATCCTCTATGACAATGTGATCTAGAGTTCAATCCTTACTGCTCTCATTCTTTAAAATATAACTACAAATTCAGAAGCAAACAACAATGTCGTGTGGGAATAAATACATAAAAAATTATCGCAAGATTTGATATTGCAGTATAGGTGAACTAAACCAGCATGAAATATATTGCTAGGTCAAGTCCAGTGATTTTAACAGAGAGACGATTTCACATGCCTTTTTCTTCTAAATCGATCAAATTTTTGTTTTACCCAAGAAAATCAATAAACAAACAATACGACTTATCACAAATGAGTGATTGCAGTCCAGAAAAAATCTTGTCAGTAAGAGTAAAAAAGATAACCCCTAACCAAATAATCATGAAAAGTAATGATGAACGAAAATTAATTAACAACGTGTTCATTTCAAAAGAGAGCTCCCATGTTTGGTTTGGTACAAGAGCAGGAAATAGAGAATAAGAAAATCTTTCCATGTTCAATTCCTTCCTAAGGGAATGGGAGGGAAAGTATGGATTATATACAGTTGTACCCACATAAATGAAAAGAGCGGAGACTAAAAAAATTATAATAGCAGGAAAATATAATCCGTCCCAAAGTTTCCCGGCCCACCAATTTTTTTAACCAAACAAGGTATGATTAAAAAAATTCCTCTCATCCACTTCTCTTAAACCAAAAACACCTTAAAAATAGGGAAGTAAATTGAAGCATGCCCAACACTCACTGAAAACCCATACTTCACTTCCCAAGGCTCAATTATATGGTGAAATGTTCTCAAAACTCTCAAGTGTCTCCCATACATAAATTCTATACGACGTGTGCAGATTTTATTTGACTTCATAGATTCATCAATGTTCAAGGGTTCCTTACACATATTCACTCCAACACACAGATTAATCAAGAACTAACGCACACTTTTTTATTCTACTGCAGGGAATCTCATTCCACGCATATTCAAAAAAAAAAAAATACACTTCAGTACCAGTCCAATCAACTCAGGATTCTCTACAGACCATATTTTCAGTCAGAGAAAGATAAATAAGAACAGAAAAAAAAAAAAAAAAAAAAAACCAACAAAATAAAAAAAAAAAAAAAAAAAAAAAAAAAAA
>Ga0214544_1002909_pt1 | contig 35765 bp, 25 predicted proteins | sample CNSS3metaG_FD_160074 | JGI IMG/M metagenome (GOLD analysis project Ga0214544, IMG submission 160074) | Root nodule microbial communities from cowpea collected in UCLA plant growth center, Los Angeles, California, USA - CNSS3 | ecosystem: Host-associated > Plants > Roots > Nodule | place: USA...
TATATATATATATATATATATATATATATATATATATATATATATATATATATATATATATATGTAAAGAAACATGTTGGTTTCCCTAAGTACATCCAACTTAGCCCATCGGTATGTGTTATAGTAATCCATGCAAATGAGAGGAAAGAAAGGAAGAGTGAGTCACATACCTGCAGAGGTGAAGTTATGAATTGAAGAGGTGACATTTGGATAAACTAAGTGGCAATGAATGAAGCATGTAATTTTTAATATATATGGGGTGTTGGTTCCGCTCATGATAAGATATTACTTTGAAGATTTTAAATTTAGAATAACATATAGTATGAGTTATCAACAACATAAAATAATATTTATGTAAACTAAGTATAAAATTATGAATTATTGGTTTAAAATCCACATAGCATGTAATAACCAAGGCAGGCTCTTCCATTCACATTCCAATAAATATTGGTCACATGGAGTTGGTCAAACATTACATACATGTAGGTTTATGTTCTAATGCTATCTTTCATATAAGAACAAGCAACTTCTACTTGCTCTTCTATCCATTCCTTTTCTTTCTTGTTATAAATATTAATTAAATAATTATTTTATTAAAAAATATTGTATGATCAAGTACTAGATATCAAAAGAATACATACTTTTTTCTTCAATTTCAAGTATCAAGAAAAAAATTATAATTGTATAAATATTAAATAAGAATTATAATTGTATAAATATTAAATAAGAAAATAAATATTAAATAAGAGTGTCAAATAATAATTGAATAAAGGTTAATTAATTATAGAAAAAAGTAAAAACGATTAATGTGTATCTTAAAAATAAGTCACAAAACTAAGGATAGAAAAAAAGTTCATATATCTTTTTTAGATTATATAATAAACTAAAGGTACTTTAGTAATTTAAAATGGAATGAGTGAATATGTAGATACTGATCTTAATTGTCATACCCAATTTAAAAATTTAACTTTTACCCGTATTTATCGAGACAGGTTCAGATAATATCTATAAATGAGTTCATTTGTCATCTTTACCTATAATTGATTATAGAGTTCCATCATTTACTCTTCCAATATTTATGCTCCTCATTTATTATTTTCTAACTTTCATTTTGTGATGTTAGTTAGTATTATTGATTCTTTGCTTACATGCTTTGTAGATTTAGTTAATCATGACTTTGGTTACAAAACAAAAATATTTCTTTTGTTGAACTAAGAGGCGATAAAACTAATAATATTACAAAAACTATGTAAAAGAAATGTGTTATTATATTTGTTTTTGTAGGCATATAAAAACCAAAACTTAATTATAGAATATTTGATCAAATAAAAGATTTAATTATATTTTTGTTATTTTGTTAATACTTAATTTATTAAAGGAAAATGTAATTGTGAATAATATTTGTAGGTTTTTAAGTGACGTCTCCATCTTTTTCAAAATCAAAGTAACAAGAAGTGCATAAAAAAACCACTACATGATTATAATCCAAGCCTTACTTGAAAGGTCTCCTTTCTCACATTTATTGATTACACATTATATTTCACAACTAAAAAACAACTAAAAATATTATAGTGATCATGATAGAAAACTCATTGTTCAATTTAAGGTAATGAATTATATTCTTTATTATGGTTGGATAATATGGTTGGATTTCTGACATAGAGGTCTTGAAGAAGAACATCAAAATTAAACCTGAGATTAAGTTAAGGAAACTTAAAATATGAGGAGTAAAGTTTGATCAAACATACATCATTGAATAACTCAATTATGTCGGGGATGTTTTTAGGTTTAAATATCTACTTATGTCCTTTCAAGAATGTTATGTCAGGGATGTTTCTTTGGTTGAAATGATAAGAGGAGAACTTCACCACATTCTTGCAAGAATAGTCACAAACGTTCTTGCAAGAATACTAGAAGTTTGATCGCTGATAATTGAATATCTCGAACATGGAACCAAGGGAAGACTAATAGTAATTGACATGATACCAAACAAACTTGATTAGGATAAATGTTATAATTAATTCTATTATGTGACTCACTTGAAATATTATGATGAACCCAATTGTGATTTAATAAAAAATTTAAATTTAAAGACCTATTGGTTATTATTATGGGAAGTGATAATAAAATAAAATAAAGATAAAATAAAAACCAACTTGATGGACGTTGGTTTATAAAAGGGGTTGAGGTTCTGTCTCTTACCATAACGTTCTATTCACAATAACTCATCAAAAACGTGTGAGAAGAGAAAAGAAAGGCAAATACATAGATTGAGGAATGGTGGTTGAAGAGCACACAAAAATTACAAATTGAAGAACGCATACTCATAGGATCTCTTATGGAAAGGTTAGTGCTCTATTATGTTTTATTGTGTGAGAATCCTAAATCTTAAAGATCCTTAATTGTTTTACAACAAATTCTTATACCATTATAAGTACACTTTAAGTCTAATCTAGTCCTACAAAACCAACATAAAATATGAGGTTTATACTAATTTACATATTATAACTTAGTCATAAATATAATCTATGTGATCTCTAACAATAAATTGTCATTTTCATTCAACGTATGCGAAAATGCAAGAACAATAACATAACAATAACATACCCGTGCTATAAAGTTCTTTTATACCTCATATTCTTTTGCATATGAAATTTTATTTGACTTTAGAAGAGACCCTAAACTAGGCTAATCAAATTTTCTAGATAGTAAATCTTCCAAAATAATAATGCCATCATGGTCATGGCAACATAATAGAAGTTACCATATAACCAATAACATGTCTTTGATGAAAAAATCCCTGAAAGCCTAGATGAATATGTTAGAGTTCAAGAACATCAACTTCATTTTCTCATGATGGTAACATGTTAAGGCAAGTACATGGGGTATTCAATTATTACAATAAAAAATGAGGGACTCCAATATTTAATTTGAATACCCTGTCCCAAATCTTCATCAGGATCTTAAACATGTCCATCAATGCATTAATAGAATTGGAAACAAAATTCAATAGAACTTGAAGGCAATGTGAAATAATCATAAGTTATTGATTTTTAAATTTTATTAGTTTCATTGCATATTGATTCCATTCTTTTATTACGATTTTTTTAAACATGTGTTCAAATTTTATTTGGAGATCCAATAATAAATATTACAAATTTCTTAATACACTTTTATCTTTCTAAATTTCAAAGTGAAAAAACATTTCAACCTCATTTTCGAAATATTATATTTATATATTTAACTTAAAATAAATATTACTTTTTACAATTTGTTTCATCTCATACATTAATTATTTTATAATTAATCATTTCTAAATTCAATTTGTACTCCTCAATTTACAACCAAAGATAAATTGATAAATGATTATATAACATAACTATTTTTTTTTCTTTTTACATTGATCACATCTATCACAAACTTTTCATATAAAGAATCTTCCTTTGCCTCATTTTTCTTCTCTTTCATTTTCCTTTCCATTGTATTCCCAAACCAAACCAAATATTCCTCTAGCTAAAATATGGTTTTCCTCTTTTTTTTTTTCCATACATTTTTTTATATCAATCATCTTAAAACTTCTTTTAAATAGTTACCTTAATATTTTATTTTGACGATAAGTGTTAATATTAATTAATATTATTGATTATTCATACGATATTTAATTTACATGTTGGCTCATATGTTAGAATTTAGTCAAATTTTTTTTAAGATCTTAAAGCATACAATTTTATTATTTAAGTAAAAATTTTATGAATAGAAAAAAAAAGTTAACTATTCAAATTTTGTTCTAGAAAAAATTTCTCTAAACTATTTTCCCTCTACCTTCCATACCTTCTCACTAAATTCTTGAAAGATATGTTAATCTTTTCATAGATCAAAGCGTACCAGGGATCTTGGTGGAAAACATAGCAAATTAGCTAGACCAATTTTTTTTTAGTGTAAGTTCTCTTTGTCCATTTTCATTAGTTGATTTTGGAAATTTTGCATGCATTGGACTATGGGTCTTCCATGTGATTCTTTAAGGGAAATAGTGAATCTATGTTAATCATAAAGGTATATTGAGATCATTGTCCGAAATCTTTATGTACATATTTAATTTTCTTACGTAATAGGATAACTTGGAAGTTTGACTTTAAATAAACAAGCTTTAACAAGTAAGAGAAGTTAGTTAAGTTTTGATAGTATCTTAGGATAGATAACTTAGATGTAAAATTAATATATGGTCCCAATAGTTAATTTTTATGTAAGGATTGTGTGTGGTTTGAATATATTCAAATGGTTTAAATCTTGAGATGAATGTTTGGTGATATGTTGAAGATGTTTATAGTGCAATATGAATAAATGCTTGAATTAAAATTGTATTTTTTGAGTAAATAGATTTTAAATGAGTTATATTGCAAATTCTAGTAGTGAAAAGCTATAAAATATTTCAATTGAGTCAAAATGGTTAAAGTTGACATGATTTTGTAATAAAATATTCCATGATAGACATAAGAAATGTAACACCCCAAAAATATAGAAAATTATACATACATTGTATTTGGGCAAACCTTAACATGTGAATACAAAAGACTTACATAACAAATTCATAATGCGTAGTTATAGGCCACATCCAAGTTTTTCCAAAAAGAAGCAGCTCATTATGTAATTCAATGCTATTATAAATGGACAAGACTACACAATAGAAAATGTTCTTATACATCATATGAAACTCCAACTTTTTCTCTTGATCTTCCCTTACAATTTATCATCATTATCACTTGTAGACTCGTTTGCTCATACCATTGTAGTAACTATTGCAAAAGAAAAACAAAAGAAAAAACACAATAAGAAGGAAAAGGGTAAAATAATTTTAATTTCAATAATACATATATTCTAAATATCTAAAATATTATAGTTTGTCCTACTTGTAACCAAAACCAACATTTTCCTAGAACACAAAAGCCACATACATAATATGTTATTCTAAACTCAATAATTTGGATTTAGGCATTCACTTGGATAGAAGAAGTCATGTGTCTCTCATATAATAATGAAATAAAGTACAAGACCAACCATATCAAACTGCACGGTCTCAAACCCCCATGATCCATATGAGTTAACCTATGACTTTGCCAAAAAAGAGGTCCCACCCCAAATCACGCCATAAGAACTACATTCAACTCACCACCCAAACTACGACATTCTATGTCTATGTGAGATTGTAAGTCTAGCAAAGTATACGATAACTTGTTACCAACATATATCTTTAGTCAATGCATAACACTAAACTAACAAGGATTTGCACTTCTTCCTTAGAAGTACAACCCTCAAACAACAAACAATTCAATAATTTTCATCTTTCCATTCCATTCCTCTCATATCATTTCTTATCATTGATACTCATCATCATTTCCTCCTCATTCATATCAAATATCCACAAATCCTCATTGTTATATGTATTCTTTGTATTTCAAACCCAACTCCCTCAAGGAAAGGTTGTCTCCCCAAACGAGCAAGCCTCCCTTGCCTCTCTGTCAGACTCAATTTTGGCACTCGCTAAACTACATTAAAGAGGGTTCCCTTGGCTCTAATGAGTGTTTTTATCCTTTATCCAAATCAAAAGCAATACCAATTTAGTTAAAATGACTCATTAGAAGCCAAGAATGCCACTCCACATATCCAACCCAAAATTCACAACTCAAAGACCAAATCAACAATTTAAAACATAGGTTTACTCATTTATCAAATTTTCCCTAAATCAATCAATTCAAAAAATGCCACACATCAAATCAACATTCAATTCACAAAGTAACAAATAATCAATTCATACCATACAAATAAAAAAATGTGCATAGATTAAAATTAGCTTCCTTTACCTTAGTTAAATAGATCTTACTCTATAAGATGCTCCCTAGAGCTCTATCTAACATAGGAAAACTTAACTTGACAACAAAGACCTCAATTAGAGATCTAAGCATGCAATCAAGATTATATAAATGAGAATCAGTTATTAGAAGTTTGTTTTATAGTTTGAACCTTTTATTATTAAAATATTATAGTGTCATCTTTTTAAAGCCAACACTACTCTTAGGCTCTTTTCTAGGTTCTCACAACAAATGAATAAAAATATCAATTTGCACCGATTGGATCACTTATTATATTTCTAGAGTTGATGAACAAATAAAACTCTTGCTAGACAAAACTCAATTAATTGAAAACCTGAAAGTTTTGGTTGTTGGACAAGTTATTTAAATAAAAACTCCCAATGATTTAGTCGTTGGATGAGCCAAATATCGCTGGACGAAATTCATTTAATATAAAACCAAAGAGTTTTGGTCACTAGACAAGTAAATTCTCATTCAACGAGTTGGTTTTATGAAAACTTCAAGTAATTTAGTTATCTGACGAATACTTTGGTTATTAGGCAAGCAAGATTTCTCTTAGACAACTAAAATTCATTAGGAACCTTAAGTTGGATGAGCATAATGGTGATTGGATGAATCACAACATATGTTTAATTCGTTGGATGAGCTAAATTTTGGTTGAATGAGAGAGTGTTTTTTAAACTTTGAAAAAAAATATTAAATATTTCTAAATGCTATTGTTATATTTGATAAATATGTTGTATTTGAATATTAACATAATATAATGGATAATTAATTGTAATTTGTTTAAATTGAGTTGGATGCATATTAGGTGGTGAGAGTCAAATGTGCTTTCTATGGCTTAATTAGTGGTATAAATTTTTTTTATTAAGTTGGTCACAAGAATTTAACTTGTTATATAAGTTTAGTGAGTTCTTATTATATAACTTTGTAGTGATGGCTTAGTGAAAATAATTATCTGAGTTTAATTTAATGGATTAATCTCTTTGACATAAAGTCAAGTGTTTGTGGTAGTTGATGTCAATAATATTTTGACATGAGATTTTGTTAATGGACTGATAATTAGATATTTAATTTTGAGAAAATTAATAACTAAGGTTATATCCATTAATAAATCCCAATGGGATGTGAATGTAATATGTGTATAATTTATAATTTAATATATGCACATGTAAAAGTTTGGATTAAATATATTTTTGTCCTTCAACTTTTAGTCAAAATTAGAATTAGTTCATAACCAATTTAGTCCCTTATTTTTAAAAATGTGTAGATTTAATTCCTTAAACCATTTTTTTTAAGTTTATTTAACTTTTCAAACACATTTCTCGGCTAACATTGAAGCGAACATGTGTCAAACAGTGTAAATAAACTAAAATACTATAATGAAATGTGTTTGAAACGTCAAATAAACTTAATAAAATTTGATTAAAAGGACTAAACTCACATATTTACATAGTTGAAGAACTAAATTAATTCATTTTTTGAGAAGAACTAAAATATATTTAACCCTCCAAGTTTTAACTTTTTCGCAACTTTAGGTTACTTATTTGTACCATTGTACCATTATGTTATTTATCAACTTTGATATTAAAAAATCCATTAATGTCGAAGGAAGACAATATTAACTAAAATTAATAGAAGATAAAGGAGGATTACATTTTATAATTATTATTTATTTTTCAAACACGTATTCATTAAGACATTTATTTTTATTTCTTAATAAAAGTTTTGTTTTTAAATTTTTTAAATATATATATATATATATATATATATATATTGTAATGATGTTGAAATGTTTGGTAACAATGTAATGTTTAAAAATGAAAAAGAAATGTGTGGTACATTAAAAATTAACAAAAATAAAAAATATGTAAACAATATTTAACAGATATATTTTTCTAAGAACTAAAATTAAAAACATATCAAGAAAAGTAAAAATACAATATAATCTTGTTATTTTACATACTTTTATTAAATATATAACTATTTATATTTTTATACATCCATCCTAAATTATTTATTATAATTACGTGCTGTCTCAAAAATATCACAAAACAAAAGAAAGAGGTTGAAGGAAGGAGTAGGAGAAAGAAAAGGCCATGGCTTCCGACGATTGATTCATTGCTTATAGCTTTGAGAGACGCCAAAGGAGGAATCTTTTGCAGTCAGATAGATGCCTGTGTCGGTAACGCTACCCACTACTCAGCACCGCTTCTGCGCTTCACTCTTTGCCATCGCCAAGGCCAACAAAACCACCATGGCCAGCACCAGCAATTCCGGTGGGGCCTTCACCACAATTCAAGAGAGGGTCACTTTCGAGAAAGAGATCAAGAAAAGCAAGTTCATTGCCATTGCTGGCCCCATCGCCAATGAAAAATCCGCCATGTCTTTCCTTTCTCAGGTTCATTTACCTTCATTTTTTTTCCGCTTATTTTACTCTCTTTTTTCTTTCACATTGCTTTTAAGTTTTTTTTGGCTTCGTTTATTATTAGGTCCGGGATCCACGTGCCACTCACAATTGCTGGGCTTACAAGGTACAGTAAAGGATTGCTGTTCTACTTTGATAAAACAATCAATAATGTTTGCTTGTATTTTTGCCACTGCATTATGTTTTGGGGGTCTCTGAATATTTAGCTTTTTTTAGTGCCTTCCATTTATGTGAATATTTCACTCAAAAGGTATGGTATGGGTGGGAAATGATTTCTCTGTTGCCCGACTCGTAGTTGGAGATTTCTACTTTCTGGTCCTTACAGCATGCATTGAGTTTTCAGTTCTCGTTGTGCCAGTTATAGTTCAGTCATCAGTTTCAACCTAAAGGTGTCATCATACTTTGCTCATTTTCTAATTGATTTACATACAAATTAAGGGTGTTGATTGGACTTTGAAAACATAAAAAGGAAGATCATAAGTGAAGATAGAAACCAAAATCACACATATTGATAAAGTAGGTAATGTGTTGCTACTCGTCTACACTTTACTATCTTTTGCTCATGTGTATTTTTTTTTTTGTATGACAGGTGGGAGATCAATACCGGTCCAATGATGACGGTGAGCCATCAGGAACAGCTGGGAAACCAATACAAACTGCTATTGATTCTTCAGGAATAGACAGAGTAATGGTGGTGGTGATCAGGTTAATCTTTACCTTATAATTCGCATTTGCATATTAATGTCCACAACTTTGAATCAGTGAAATGTTTGGGTTTACATGTTTGATGTCTACCATCTCCCCCACCCCCTTACGTGAAGAAAAAGCAAAAGAAAATTATCTTTTTGACACCTTGATGAAATGTATACAACCTTCAGGTGATTAAAATAAGGATTTTTTTTTTCCCTTTACGAAGTTCTTATATACTTGTGAGGTAATCTGTGTATAAAGGTAAGTTCAAAATATAGAATTCATCTTGTGCTTTAGCCGTCCCAGTCTTCCTCATAGTTGTGTTAATGATGACATAATCATTAGGAGAAAAAAACAAAGTGCAAGGTAGAGAGGAAGTGAGTTTGTTAACAGATTAAAATGGAATAAGTTAAAAATACAAAGAACATCATGAAGAGAGAAATGAGGGGATAAAATCTCATTACCAGAAAAATTAGCCATAGAATGTTGACCATTTGGAAGAGAAACATGTATAGGTTGAATTTATTTTTAAAGGAAAAGAAACATAAAGAGGATGATATATGATTAGTGTATCCCGAGTCGAAAGTTCGCTGGGCTAGGAGTGGTACCTGAAGGTTGAGGTGAAGTGTTAACACCATGGCAGCTGAACAAGTTGGTAGTATATGTTGTAGCTGTAGGGGCAGCGGAAGGTCAACCGATGCTTGAATTTGTTCATCACTAAGACTTGGTGCGGTCATCAGGAGAAGATGTAATCATGTTAGAGGCAGATTTTGTGGTTCATTAACCTTGGGGAAAACCATGCTTAAAGAAGCATGTTTTCACAATATGATTGGTCTTTTTGCAGTGAATGGGTTGCGTATTTGATTTTTTCTTGGCATTGGATCAATCCCTTCCTAGAAAGTTTGATGAAGGCTGAGTTAGGGTTGCCAAAGCTAAAGTTTCATGTAAAATCTCAATATACAGTTGACATTCTTGTTGGACCACCATAGAAAAAACATTAGTAGCAGAAGGGATCAAGAGGCAAGATTTGAGATTGGACTGTAGAGTAGTTGTTATCAAACTCTTGAAGAAAGTACAAAACACAATCATTGTCCCTGTATTCTTTGACTCCATATATTTGTTGGGCAAGACTTAGTCACATAGGGAGTGAATGCGAAAGTTGCGATATTCTTCGAGAAGGATCTTGCATTTGTTTAAGAGAAATTATATCAAATGAAATGGGAGACTCAAGCATTGCCATCATGAGAGAAACATTGTACGGGTTCTTGCTTTGTATTAGAGGCGATATCAATGTAGATACACTGTGCGCAATTTTTGGGGAAACTGAACGGAGGAGCCAAGAAAGGGTTGCAAGGTTTCCACAATGCAAACTGGGAATCATTTGAAGTGGGTTTCTTGAAAGTTCCACCTACAAAAGAGAATTTGTTCTTCATCTCCAGTGCTGTCGCCATTAATAGGACCAGCTATGATAATTGGTTCCGTCAGGGAAAAGGGAAACAAGAATGTGGGATGAGTTTTCATCAGGATGTATGTAGTTGTGGATGGCAGCATTAAGAGAGGCAGCGGTGGCTGTCATGTTGCAGAACAGCCAATAAGGAGAAGGAGATGACGGGAAAATGAAGAAGGGTAAAAAAGAAGCTTATACGAGACTCTATTAGTATTAGAGGATCTCTCCAAAAGAAAAACTGAATTGCATTCAAAAGTAAAGGGACAAGTATAAAGTTTTGGTTACAAGATAAAAGCAAATACACACACACACACACACATATAACAACTATAAAAACTATTAAAAAACTTAAAACAGAAAGCTAACTGTAAGTCTTCTACATTAACCAAAAACTTTAAGACTATCATTGGCATGTCCTTTTTGATGGATTTGTACATAAGCATGTGTAGTAAGCACTAAGCTGTTTTGTTTTGATGATGAATTTGGAATATAATTTGTGTTGTGATCTATGTAAACTTCAGGCATTTTGGGGGTATCAAATTAGGAACTGGGGGATTGGTCAGGGCTTATGGAGGAGTTGCATCAGAATGCTTGAGGAATGCCCCAACTTGCCTTGTTAAAACAAAGGTGGTTTTTTTCTTTGTCCGCAATGCATCTTTAGTTTTAGCTGTACCCAGGTCTCAGCATTTCACTTTCTTTAAGGTTTTCAGAACACATTAAGCTTGCTTATTGTGTATTTATTCATGAATAATCTTGTGAAAAATGTAGGTGCCAATGGGTGTAGAGGTTCCCTTTGACCTACTTGGAGTTCTCTACCATCAGGTTAGTTCTGGCAGATTTATATTGATGATTTCCTGATATTGAAGAGTTCTTAAGTTAGACTTGGATTTGACTAAAAAACTGATAAGTAAGGAACAAGAGTTAGATATTCATGTTTTTTGTTGCAACAAGTCCTGTGAATGAATGAATTTACATAAATTTGAGCAACACGTTTCAATTTCTACTTATTCACCCCCTTGATGTCCTCCTATTATGACATGTTTGGTAACATGGTGAGTTGAAGTCACTGTGATTTTCTAAAACAACTAGTTACTTTCGTGGTGACTTCACCGTGAATTTATCCCCATCCCCATCGTGGATTTCTACAGCCTGCCAATACAATCACATTATATGTATCCACTGCATTTTTAACCTCTCCATTTTAACGTTTTTGCTGGAAAAGAAAATTACTGGTTCAGAAATCATAGGTTCTCTTTGATTTAATGTTGTTAATGCAATGATATCAATCTCACTGCTGGTACTTGTGCTTGAGATGGTAAGAAGTGTATATTAAAAAAAAAAAAACTGGACCCTTGCAATTACCACTGGTAGATTTTTCTTATTGCAAGAACTATATATAGGACTGTGTTCTGAGTCTAAATGTTTCCGCATCTGTTGCTCATTTTCTTTTTATTGTTTTTCCAGGTGCAATCTTTTCATGTGTTCATTTTTTTTTATTCTTTTTTCAGGTGCAATCTTTTCATGTGGAAGACATCAAGCAGGATTATGATACCGGTAAAGATGGCATATCTATGGTTACTTTTAAAGTTGATTTTGACCAAGCTGAGAAATTGGAGGATGCACTGAAAGCCAATTGTAGCAGAGAATTGAAGTTTTATAAGCGGTGAAACATGATTACATGGGATCAGTCTTAGGATTTTGATTATATTTTTCTTATATATGGAAGATACTTCTTCACCTGAAGATTGGATGTATGGGACATCTCCAGGGCCTTGACTAATTTGAAAATGGAGAAACTTGTTTATATAATAGTTTAAAAACTAAAAGACATTTGTTTGTGATGTACTCATAATGTTACATAATTTGTAAATTCAGTAGAAATTTTAACAAGTTATCTAGGATATAATTTATACTTGCAAAATAATTTTATGTAGAGAGACTGCACAAAATTTTACTCTTTCTGGACTTATAATTTAAAAGTAACAAAAAATAATTGTGGACTCAAATATGAATAAATTTTAATTACATTCATTCTACTTAAGAATCCTATTTTAAAAGTACTCTCGAATTAATCTTAATTGGGAGTTTTATACTTAGAGATTCAAATGTATTATTGTTATCACGTTTCAGTGAAATACATTCCAGGGGAAAAATAAAATTTTTAAATAAAATTACATTGACTAGTTTTATAGCTAGTAGGTTAATTAATTTTACTTTATTTAAATAGGTAGATTACCTCTGAAATTATTTGGCGACTTCACATTAGATACCCCATTATTTACTGTGCTTCAGTTTTAGTCACCTTTGATTGATCTCAATCACATTTTTCATTCTACAAACCAAAGCAACATGACAATGGCCAAATTATTTGAAGTGGTTATCAATAAAACAAAAGACCCATCTTCCTCCATTCTCATGGTCTCAGATAATAGTCTATTGATTAACCAAGAAAAACATAAATGAATAAAACTCAAAATGTTCATATGGCTATTCTGATTCAAGTCACTATGGTCCCAAGAACTTTGGGTCTCCTCCATGAGTCAAAGACACATTCCACCACAGTGAACAGAATCACATTCCTTCCAAAAAAGCAAAATAGTCTCCCATCCATAAAGACAGGATACATGTTCCACCATTTCAAGTTTCAGAATTACTTTTAAGAAATCTAATACAAACTCTAAACATGAAATGAGTTAAAAGGAAATATAATGTTTACTTTATGAAACAAAAGTACCTTCGAATTCTCTCTTAAACTATGCTTTTTGGATAGTATACAACCTATGCTAAAACTATCAAAATTATCTTTTCTTCAGCAAGAGAATCATACTCCTTTCTAGCCAGCTATTAGTAACACCAAGATATCTCTTTCTAAATACTAAGAAGATTTTCTTTCACAGACAAACTGTTACACCCAAAATGAAGAATTCATCATGTATCTGGCAGAAGCAGCATTTCAAGACAGCAAGATAGAAGCAATGCATGATGATGCCCCTTTTCCTACAAAACCAAGACTACATGATGGACGTCCTACAAAAAGATTCCCCTTTCAGGTTTTTCCAAAATCTGTGACAACAACCATACATACACTAAACACCAACCACTACCAACCCAACCAAGATTTCCCTTTTGAGGATTTCCCAAAATTTGTGGCTAAAAACCACACACTATCTTCCCTCATTCTCCTCCCCGTCTGAATCTGAATCGGAGTCAGCAAGGGCATGAACAAACCCTTTAGTTCTAGTCCTATTAGCCACTGTTTTAACCCTTAACCTCTTCCGCATCCCATTTTCCTCATCACCAAAACCACGCCGATCACCAACGGGATACCTGAGCGGCAAACTCACGTGGTAACAGTAGTACTCCTCCTTTCCTGCTACCACCGACTCCGGCGGAGGGGGCTTCACCGCGGCGCCGTGAAACGTCTTCTGGCAATTGGCACACCTCAGCGTGCAATCCTCGTAGCACCTCTGGTACTCGTGGAGGTACCAGCAGTAGGGGCACATTGTCCAAAACGAAGAAGTCTCGTCTTGAACCTTTCTGTCAAAACTTGCCTTGAGTGTGGGGTCAGAGAGAACACACCAGGCTTCGCGCACGCGCATGAGGGCCTCGTCGGCGAAGGGAAACTTGTTCTTGTTAGGGTCCAGGAGACGAACTAGGATTTTGAACTGTTGTCGTACGAAATCGCGGTCCGCGGCTGCGTCGCCAGGACTGAGGCGCAGGATGGAGTACCAGTCGAGCGGGTCGTGGCGGCGCTCAGCGGCGGCGAGAACGTCGGCAACCGCAAGGATTTGGTCGATTTGCAGAGAGACGTTGGGGTCGGATCTGGCGATCTTTCGAGTGAAATCGCGACAGGCGTTGAAGCTGCGACGCTTGAGTAGGGAAAGCGCAGGGCGAAGCATGGAGAGGGTGTCGGAGTCGGCGGTTCCCTCCGATGTTCCGTCGTTGTCTGTGTTTTGTTTTTCCTCCATTCTGTCTTTCATAATTTGACACGCCCCACACCGGCAGGGTAGAAGAACGGAGCCAAAATTTTTGTGACAAAACTCCGCCTTTTATATTCTCATTTTGCCGAAGTTTACATCCGCTAAATTCTCTCGTCTCAAATATTACACCACCACTTTCACAATTTCAGCAAATTTAATCATTTACTTTCATTTTTTAATTTTTTCTAAATTTTTTCCGTATATATATATTATATATACATATGCTAGGTAAGAAAAAAAAAAGTGAAAACTTTTAAATTCCTATTTTTCAAATACTACTAACTCAAATAATAAATTTACTATCACAACTTTTTTGGGTTTTATTTTTTTGTGCGTCCGATGACCTTGTACTCAATTTTTTTTGTAAGATAGCACGCGTTTGAGTTGAATTGTTATATGTACGTCTTTTCACTTATTGTTTTTTTTTTTTTTTTATGTAAAAGGCACCAGAAACAAAAGAAGTTGTTGAAGTGTGTTTATAAATGTCAGAATCGTAGAAACATGAAAGATGTCTCATGCTCAAGAATCTCATAATTTTTATAATATAAAAAGAATATAAGCTTTGATAAAGTAGTGAAGTTCACGTACAAGATGCACGTGGGTTTATGTTACCATAGATATTATCTTTCTTACCTTAGATGTTCAACACCCAAAATTGGACTTACACGCGTCCAAAGCTCACTAGGGAATTCCTTTTCTGCACCCCATATTTTCTCCTTACACCCCCAGTATTTTTTAAAATTTCAATTATATTCTTGTCTTGTTGCACAATATGTAATGCAAAATTACATTATGGATCATATAATATATAATGTAAATTTACGGATATAATCTAGAATATAATTGTATTACGATTTGAAATTTAAATTTGTGTTATTATTGATTATACAATTTTTAATGTTATACAATTTTGCACACAGATTGTGAGATTTGAAATCTACATTTTACTTCTTTCATTGTGAATTCTCTTCTTTCTTACATTTCATATTATTATGATCTATCCATTTGTCTTAATGGACACTTATAAATGTGAATGTTTTTTAGGATGGAGGTGAAAGCAAATGATGGGATGGAGGTGGAGGTGGAAGAAGATGGGAATCGGGGTGGAGGTGAAGATAGAGAGGAAGATGGGGGTGGGAAAAATGGGGTGGAGTTGGATGTGGAAGAAGATAGGGTGGAGGTGGAAGAAGAAAATGAGGTGGATGTAGAGAAAAGTAGAAGGTGATGTTGGGTAGGAGGAGGGAAGAAGAGAAGGATAAATTTGACAGCAAGAAAGCATGGGGGTGCAGAAAGAGTTTCCCAGCTCATTATTTAGATAGTATGTCTAAATCCGTCTCAATTTTCTTTCATCCAAGAGACGAATGATGTTTTAGCACTCCTATGTTCTCTCTCTTTCTGAAAAAAATAATATTTGAATTTAGCACGTTGTAATAAAATAGGATAAGCATGGATTTTTTTTTAATGTGCTCCAACACAAACAACTTTACATAGACATAGATGCAGAGAGAACCATAACGACTTCTAATATTTACTGCCAGAAGTTCATTACAAGTACAATGGTTGGAAAACGAGTAAAAGATGGCAGGGGCTAGACAATGACTATTATATTTTAAAACCGGATAATGTCAATCGAATCTGATGCTGCAGCGTGTACAACAGTTTCAACTGAACCAGAAACTGCATTTTAAGCTACTTGCATTAACTGCCCGAATCAAAACTGCAGGCTAAGAATACTAAAATAATTACTGCTACATACAAACATAACGTGCAAGCAAACTGAGAAATGCAATACCAGTGTAAACCCTTCCTAAGAGCATTAGCGAACTTAGCACAGGCGCCTCAGGACATGAAGTAAAGAATAATGTTGGCATCGAAAGGTCACGTTCTAACATCTTTTAGTGCACCCCCTTTTTCGAGCTCGCTGACCAAATCCTTAAGCGATGGAACCTTTGTAGCCAAGGTCCTATATAATCTAGAATAACGTGCCCGTGTGCCATCTGCAGTCCTAGCTAGAGCGAGCAAGCTTAGAGCCTCCGGTAGTTCATTAAAAACTTGTTTCATTTCCTCCAAGTTCATATTTTCCAAAACGGAGGGTCTAGGGGCCACCCTCACAATTTCACCACCTTTAGGTTCCTGAACTCGTGCATCAGCTTTAATGACCAGTTCCGAATTAGAGTTTGCACCACATTTTATTATAAAGGGTAGTGTCGAGCCAGTATTAAATTGGAGTACATTCCATTGTGCCACGTCGGTTTCAGATCCAGAGCTCAGATCTGTTGATGGCTTGCGACCATGAGATGTATCTGGAATGGGGTCATCTTCTTCAGGAATTGACTGTATCATAAGAAAAATAAAGGATTCAAACATTAAAATAAATAAATAAATCAATCCAACTTAACTTTCATTAGTTCAGCCCTTTAGCATATAACTATGCTATGGACCCAAACACAGTAAACAACTTTGTTCTTTTTCAGTATTGATTATAATTTGAAAACAGTAACTAAGACAGAAGAGAGGAGTAGGTAGGTATACAATACACAACATTTTGCATACCTCAACCATGTAGCGGGCATCTGCAATATGCCTCTGAGCACATGGATGATCAATTTGGAGAAGTGAAGGCATCTGTTCTGCTAATTCATCTAGAGAAGCAAGCGTACTCCTTTTCTTACTTTTGCTCAAGATGTTCACAGAAGAAAGTCTTGTTATATCCTGTTTAATAATGCCTTGAATTATTAATAACTATCCAATCAGTACACTAACTTTTGAAATTAGATTTGACTAATAATGTAAGAACCTTGATTTGCTTTAATATGCTATCAAGCGAAATAAGAGATGCTAATCGTGCATCTTCAGCTGCAGTAGAAGGATTTTGAATAGGGGAGCCACCATTTTCTAATGTTAACAAAGCTATATCACTTTTCATTTGTTGCAGAATCTGATAAAAGGAAATTGATGAACAAATTCATTTCAGACAACAGAAAAGTAAGATCCTTCACCAAAGCCAATACAATTACCTAACCTATACGACTGAATTGACAATATATGAACAAGAATACGAATGAAATAAACAAAAAAAAAAATCATCTATTCATGATAACAGGATACTAAATATAGAAAGACCTCATTTAAACTAAATTGAAACTACAGACGATAAGATGGCTAAAGTCTCTTTAGACCTAGAAGCATAACAAAAATGCATTTTATATTGAGTTGGACAGCAATAATGTATTATTCCACCAACACGATTCATTTCATTGAATAGAATTTCTCTGATGGACAATAAATGAGAATTTTTATGAAGAATACCATCAAGGCTATGTTTCAAATTGTGTATTACACTTTCAAAAATACTAGGACGGGGAGAACGTTATTTCAAGGTAAGTGAAAACATATGTTTGGTTAGAATTCAACATATATAGTTTTGTAATGGAAATGGAATGGATATTAACATTTTGGTAATAAAACAACATAAAAATGCCATTGGAAATAAAAATACTTGTCGCTTGACATGGGAACGGAAATCAGTGAAATATGGGAACGCCATATTCCCCGACTTATCTTTACCAGAAATAACATTATAAATCATGAAAAAAAATACTAAAATATTGATTTCTTTTTCTTCTAAAATACTAAAATTTATTTTCCAAAACATACAAAAAAATGTCTTCTAAGTTGAAATTAGAAGAGTTTCCTCCAAGGAAAATAAATGGAAAATAAATTAAAAAAATATTTGAGGCTCTGAAATTTCCATATAAGCAAATGAACAAAATAGATGTAAGTGCTTTATGTTTTACCATCACATTCTATCTTTTACAAGTGAATATTATTTAGACCCGGTTTTGTCTCTACTCTCTCCCTATGTTATCTAAAACCCCAAAATTGCAATCCAGGATGATCACTTTGGAGTAGTTTAAATTTCATTGTTTTATTTGTTTCCTTTTGAATTTGATTATCACGAGGAGTCAAAGAATGCTACGAACAAGGGTTAGTACTTTGCCTCGTGCAATACATCATTATACATAATATACCAATACCATATTTTATTAATACAATCCAAGTGTTTTTTCTTACCTAAATTCCCATAACTTCAACATTTATAATATCCAAGCTTCACCATCCTTGGAAAACCAATCGAATCACTACAATACAGCCAATTTTCTAAACGTTTGATTTTTTTTTTTAATTTTATAATAATTTTCAATGATTGTCATTGTCTTTGCTCTCTTCCCAGTGTTGATGGCCAGAGCAAGAATGATGAATTTAAAATGTTAACTAAGCATTAGTCCAACAGTTCAACTGATAGTGGCTAATATTAGTACAGTCGTGAGCCCTGTTTTTTTCCTCCACAATATCAACCGCACCTGATTTAATTTCTTTGTTCTATACCCATTTGGCCCGTATAGGTTGAAAGGAGCTATTTATACAACTAGAATTTGTTACAGATACTTTGTTAAAAGGCACCAACCTCATCATTACATCAACACTCAGCCTCTAGTGTAAAATTAAAAATGGTGTTGCCTTATAATTAGGGGCTATATATAGCATTTACCGTGCAATTTTTATCTAGCAACACTAACACAATGACAAACATGAACTCATGCAGCAACTAAAGACATATATATTGATAACACACTTTTGGCATGCATAAGATTTAACTATTTGAAAAAAAAAAATACACACACACCTTTCTTCTTTTATGATCAACTGATTCTAGAGCTGAACGTAGTTTAGCTACTTGTGCTGCATCTTCAGCCTCCTCTGTCGCCAAGGTACCAGCAATATCCTGTCAATCAAATGTCAGAAAACAGAATCCAACATAATGAAAAAATAATTCATTCATTTCTTTTGATCTAAAGTATACATCCACAGCACAAAATGTAATCAAACAAATCACATAAATGGAACATCCCATGGAAGGAAATGGACGTCTGCATCTAAATATATGGTCATTATGCAAGTTGCATGTATGGATTCAAAATGCATGTAAAAAACTTGGGAAAATGATATGGTGAAATTCTAAGCAGAAATCCTTTCTCTTTTGTCAAACTAACACTGGACTTAGATCTTGAATTTAGTATGACAGTTAAAAAGAAAAGAAGACTAAAGTTTAAACTGGATTGATAGAAGCTATAAAAATACTCCATTCAGTAAAACATGCCAAAACAAGTAGAGCTGGGACTTGGTCTACTATGTTTAGAACAATTGTTATATTTGAATGTGACAGCTGGATGAGTGTCATCTCTCCCAACAATGTCCTAAAACAAACAAGCTTCTTCCAATAATGAAGAACTTATGACGGGTGCATTTAGAATTCATTCTACACACAGAACTAACATGTGCCATACCTTCAAGTGTTGTAGTTGAGAAGTATAGACCCGTTTTGAATATTCAAACAATAGCTGGCCAAGGGCATCTGTATGGGGAGGAAGAGCCGCACCAAGGCCAGCCATCCAACCATCCATAATTGCAGTTGAAAGAAGTTCCAACTGACCAGTTGAGCCCCCCGATGCATCATCCCCAGTGACTGATAGAAATTCAAAACTCTCGGCAAGCCAGGATCTAATTTGGCGCTGCAACTCACCAGCAGGTGTATGTACAAAGAGTGCAGCAAGAGCTTTGTTCCCCATTGCAAAACTTTTGGCCTCCTCGGTAATTTCCCTAAGCTTTCCACCAGTTACCTGCTGTCTCCAGATATCCTGTGCAGTTTATTTCAAAATGAAAACAGAATCATGTAACATAGGTTCAAACAAAATAAGCTTTTTTTTCAGGTATGGACCAGAGTAGAGAACAAAAAAAAAAACCAACACAAACTAAAAGAACAAGTGGCAGCCGTCACCCCTCAACCAGTTATCAACAATTTAGCAGATAACATAAGATAGGACACCGATAAAGACATTTATAATGATAAAAAATGTAAAAGAAATTTCAGGAGAAACTACAATTTCCTTCCTCAACAGTTTCCACACCTTAACTGAGCTTTTATGCTAATTAGTGTGAGCAGCAGTAATACAAAATTAATAGGTATTGGCAGCTACCTCATCGATCCCACGTATTTTCAACACAACAGATGAAAATTTTGATTTCCTTTCTGGCTTTAGATTCACTTTAAATCCCTGGATCTGCTCGTCAACATATAGCACAGCAGACCTACCAGGACTACTTCCTCTGCTGGAACTTCTACTGCGCCCAGTATTAGTCTTCTCAAGAAAGCAATCCACTGGCAAAACCTTCCAATTCAATGTGCAAGACAAACAAAATTAACAAATCGCATGCCACTAGACTCAGTAAAATATCACAAAATGCAAAGCACAGCCTCATTGGAAACATTTTTTTCTTTTGAAAGAGAAATTCCGTAGCCTCTACTGCTATTACCTTAATTGATTGCAACTCTGGCGATCTTGCAAGCAAAGATCTTATATACAGAATTCTAACACGGGAAACAAGCATGGTGTCCATCACACGTTTAGGTTCCATCTTTCTGATAAAAGAGAAAACAGAATCCTTAATCTCAGCAAGAATTTCATGTTCCCTAGAGGCACCAGCTTTGATGACAGCAGCCAGAACCTGCAATCATTTTGAGATATCCTCACAAAAATTAGCCTGGAATTGGTGCAATCAACCTCATTTGTTATTGATAAAATTGTATCCACAACCTCTTTTTGATGTTCAATACATTTTCATTTCAAGTTGCTACAGTATGGAGCAATTCCAGCTGTACATATTCTCGTAGTAAATGTACAAATTAAAATAGCAAAATATAAGAATTGGCAGTAAGTATTAAAACACACAAGTTATATATTATGTACAGAGCTTATGAATAGAACAAATTCGTTTTCCAGTACACTATGTTCTCTGCCATTGCTAACAACATATGTTAACATGGCATCAAGTGTTTGTCAAAATTTTCCTTGATTTTTTTAGAGAACTAAGGTCTCACTACCCCAGTATATGAGATTCAGAGTCCTCCAATTGGCCTATCCTAAAACTCTGGCAGTGATGCATTCTGCTATAACAGGCTTGTCTCCAGGTTTCAGTCCTCTCTTACTCGTCAGCATGTGACAGCGCAAGGAGTCAGTTGTCCTTTGGTTTCTTTCACTGGCAAAGACTTGCTATGTCCAGTGTATTTTTCTGGTTGCTTGCCTCCCTAGTGGCAGAATGAAAAGAAACACTAATGATGTTGATTTAGGTGGGTGCAGCAAAGACATATATTAAAACACAATGTTTAGGGCTCCTATAAATTGTTATCAATTGGCAAATCATTTGGTATCCATCACTTCTATTTTTTGTCATAATAAATAATGGAAAAATTATTTGTGTAGGGTGCTTAAAGGTTTAAGAATGTTACCAATTTTTTAATGATTTGGATGAACAAATACACTAGACCATGGGTTAGCGAGGATTATGTATTTGGTTCTGGTATCATGCCATGTCTAAATGTGAGGGTGAAGACGGAAATTTGTGATTTCAATCACAAGGAAGGCAAGCCTGAACAGGAAGTTTAGACATTTTACCGTTAAATTATACTTCAGCTGACACCTTACAATCAACAAAGACTGGCATTGTAGCCTAGAAAAGAGAAGTGACATAGTGTAATGAGATCCCTTGGGATGTAATCAAAGTTAGTGTTGTCCAGTGAGTGAACAGAGTCTTATATGCATACCAAAATGTTCAAAATAACATGTAAAATAGGGATTTGGACATTCCTCCCAGACTCAGTTTAACATAACTGAAAATAACAAAATCTGCACATATTACAATAAATCTGTTCTCAGCAAACTGAATCATAAATAGATCATTTATGCATACCAGCATCAAAAGCTTGTTTGCACCGTCAGAAATGGCAGCATGCCCTTCATATTGGTCTGGATCAAAGTCATTCAAAGCAGCAGTAAGATATTCACCTGCAGGGGTACTCTTAACTATTTCAGAGCCAGTTTTAACTATAGCAACCGTGCCATCACTTTTATCAGTGGCCGAAGGTGAAGGAAGAACATCCACAGAACGAGAACTTGTATTGATGCCAGAGCTATTTCTGTATCAAGCCAACCAGAATATGGTCGATAATCATATGCTAGGAAACAAAACAAAACTTACAAGGAATAGAATAAATTGTACCTTCCCATATCTCGAGGCTGAACATTAGCTGGCCCAAGAGCTGATGGACTTGACAACTGAAGATAAGGCATGAATTTTAGGGAGCCCGAAGTACCCCACACAAAGGGAAAAAAAAGGCATGACATTGATATAAAATAATTGTTACATTACTCTTTGGATGCTATTTGGGACACGTATGTATACATTACCATGTGTTGCTGAAATCCTGATTTATCAAAATAAAACAATGGTAGGAAAAATGACATCTATGGTTGCCCCCATAGAATACAAGCCAGTTTTTGAATTAAAAGTTCTTCACACTCAAACATTACTTATGTGCAAGATAGAAAGCACTTAGTTCTTTGAGACACAACCATTAATCAGAAGAAAGAGGGCCATATTATACAGTGTAATTTATTCAAAAAATGACCATAATTTGATATACACCATTAAAATAGTTAGTCTCAAATTTTAAAGTGTTGATAAGAATACCTCCTTTTTACACAACACAGATAGTGATTGTATACAGTTATTCTAGAGAGTTGTGAAACTTTCCTACCTTGGGTGATCCAGCCGTAGATGCTTTCTGAGTTAGTCTATCAAACAATTTCTCATTTTCTTCATGCAACCTCTGCAGACCATCAAATATCAAATTTAGCCTTTCACCAGACTGATATACAACTATAGGCATATCAAAATTCAATACAGCTGAAGAGTTAAACAAAAGAAATATTCAGAACTTTTTAGACGGAGTATATATCCTAAAAACTAGAAGGTCAGAAAGTACAAAACAAAATTTTAAGCTGTGTTTTCTAGGTTGCAGGTTTAGCTTTTATATTTTTTGCCCTTTCATCATATATATTAACAATGCCAAACTAACTATATCCCCATTTAAGTTCTAGAATAAATTATCACTTAAACAAGGTCATCCACCCACACAATGCTCTCGTATGTATACCATTTAGCATCTAGAAGGTCATCAGAAAATACAAACCAAAATTTTAGGCTGTTTTCTAGGCTGCAGGTTTAGTTTTTGCCTTTTTTTCCTTTTATCATATATATTAAAAGTGCCGCCATATTAACCATATCACCGTTTCAGTTTTAGACTAAATTGTTGCTTTCAAACATGATGGTTCAACCATACCATGTACTTGTATGTATACCGTTTAGCATCTATAAGATGTACGGAGTGCTGTGGCCAGCAATATTTCTTATGAAAAGTTTGGTTTAAGTTGAAAGCAAAAACCATTTAATAATAGGAAAAAATAAATAAAAGACTGACAATCAGACACAATTGCCAACCATAACAGACCTCAATCAGCGCATCACGTTTCTTGAGTTCCTCTTCTAGTTTTCTGGTTACTGCAGAAGAGTCTATGCCATCTCCGGTTAATTTTGAATTGGATAGATCAGCAGGCTCTGGCTCTGATACAGATATTGAACTAGATTGACCTTTAATAGTTTCATTGAGTTGAGTTTCGAAGGTCCTAATTTTAGCCTGCATCAGATAGAAAGAAAAATGAAACACGTGAATTATCTTGCAAGCATGAAGACAACACACATCATTACACCGAAATAAGTATTAACTTCAGTTATCTGTATTTTAATAAAAGAATTCAGGAAAGGGTATATTGATACTGTTAAACCAGCGCTTCTAAAATCAGACTGGCTAGTTCGACCAATCCAGTTACTGGTTCAGCTACACAAAAACTCAACTCTATCCAAAACTGGTCAAACCAGTTTGAAGCCAGTATTATTATTATTATTATTATTATTATTAAAAAAAATAATATAAAAGATCTTTAAGGTAAATTAAAACACATATAATAAGTATAGAACATACAAACAGATTAATTTAGAAATTATTATTAGTTTTTTATCTTACAAAAAACATAATTTGGACACTTATAGTAGTTTAAAATTTGTTTATCTTGATTTATTATATTTTATATTATATCAATTTGTCATTTTTTCTCTTCTACACATGAACTTGTATTGTTGATGGACATTATTTTGTTTTGTAAAAACCATAAAGTATTAAGTTATATTTGTTTAGGGTTCTTTTCATGTTTTCTTTAAGTGTTAAGAACCTAAAATATGGTGCTTTGTTTTTATTTTCATTGTTATATAATTATTAGAAATTAATATCATCTAGTTATAACTATTTTATTAATTCTGTTTCAAACTTATTTGAACCTCGAAACCTTGAATCAGTGTTTTCACCGATTAAATGACTTATTTGGTTTCAAAAACATTGGTTCAAATTACTCAATCATGACAAATTATCGTTGCTACAGCTTTGTGATAGAAATGTCACCTGTACACACATAAATTTGATAATATAAATAGCAGTTGTTAGCATGTAAAAGAAAGGACAGCACAAACAGAGCATTGAACAAGATGCATAAAGTCCAAAACTCAAAAGGGGGAGTGAAAGAGAAAAAAAAAAAGGAAATAAGAATTTAGGCAAAGAAGCAATTACAAAGAATTTAAAGTTCAATTATAAGTTATGTATACAAGTAACATAAAGCTTCCTGGCGAACAAAACTGATAAACATCCATTCATTAGAAAAGTTATGTTAGACCATTGTAACCTTTTATCGAGAAACTGTTGTTAAAGCACTTAGAAATTGGACTTGTATATCATTCAAGAAGTTCCCATAAATAAGTAATGCAAGCTAGTATAACATAGGACCAACCTGCAAACTTTGGATGGTTGAATCTTGCTCTTGAATCTGCAATTTTTGATCTTGCTCTAAACGTAGAAGTTGAGCAACTTGATTTCTAAGCTGAGTATTTTGTTCTTTTTCTATATTATGTTTGTCTGACAGCAAAACATGCTCCGACTACAATAAATAAAAACAATAATGCATGTCACAGGCAAGGCAGATGACTTTATGTTAAAAACATATCAACTTAGAGTTGATAATAAAGGATAGATGTTCTCGCGGAATTAGGGCATATTTTTGCAGCCCAAAATATTTAATCGTGTTAACTAAATAAAGTAATATGTTGTTAAAGAACAATTCATGAAATTAGAAAAAGCATAAAAACATTGTAAAATATAAGTTGGGATAAGATACAAATTGTCAAATAGTTGTTGTAATTTCATGGATCAGAACTCAACACAAAATGTTTAAAACATTTAACAGAACACCCACCTCAGCAAACCAAAATCAATATGACATCAGTAGATGCACAATGTTGGATTTGATAGAATACTGACTGTGAGTATGCAGTTGAAAGTCTGATTTAAAACTTTAAATACATACATGTTCTTTAACATGTTGCAGCACAAATAATAAAGAATTGCTTAATGAATTGACATAACCCAAGCATGTCACATTTTCACAAGTTGCCAAATAACCACTCACTGCATAAAGAAATGGAAAACTATTAAAAGCTAATTCAAATACCAAACCTTTAAATCAGTCTGCAATGCAGAAGAAACTTTCCATGCCTTCTGCACTTCATTGAAGAGTAAAACGCATTGATCATTTGCATCTTTAAGCGCCTGCTTGAGCTCCAAACCCTCTTGCTTTAGATCATTGATTTCTTTTTCTTTCTCATAGAGCTCCTTTCGTGCATCATTTGCCTAATAAAAAAATATGGAAAATACAATACATGGTATAAATAGAAAATTTGTAACCATTAACTCCCTAGTTTGCACTCAACATCATTCAATCCACATACAATCTTATCAGATGTAATATGTACTAATGACTTTAAAAATATTCTAAAAGAAAATCATACTAATGAGTAAAATGATCAAAAAGGTGGAATGAGAATGGGAACTTACAACATCTCTCCACTTTTTAATTGTGTCTCGATTTCCCAGGCTTAACATAGAATTTCGAGCTCTAGCAGAGAAATTGAGAGACGACAATGTCTCAGATAAATTTGAAACACTTGGACACACATTCACAATCATCAGAGTTTTTGAACTCCCACCTGCACAATATTAAATAGCACTAACTGCAAAAATTAGATCATGTACCTGAAATCGGTCAGAAAGAACTGATCCAAATATGGATGAATCATGAAAAAAGTCTTGCATGGGAAATCAATTTACAGAACAAAGAGTGAAAAGCAAGAATGACTATACTTATAAATGAAGGTATATCCTTTCTTATACAGAAAATGCAGGTAATTTGTAAATGTTGCTTCATTTACCAGTGTCTTTGTCTATCCATCATGGGATAAGGTAACCTTTGGTGGAATACAAGACATCAATGTAGCAAAGCCACCCAAACCCTCAACAAAAGAAAAATAGGCAATGAATACAGGGACAATTATATTATCTTGAAAAATTCACAGAGAAGCCACTGTTCTTCCTAATGGCAAGGACCTAAACTTTTTATAATAAGTTGAAAGAAGCTTCATGGCCATTATCACCTTAAAATTAGCTTTTGAATGTGCTCTCTTTCTGAAATTGAGTAGAGCATCGTTTATTGTCTTATGTACTATTTCCTTCTATCTTTCATAAAATGCTTTATTTGTGAGGAAGAGAAATAATGTTTGCTACTCTTTCAAAGACGGGCAATTAAAGAAAGGGGATGTCCAAAATTTCTGTAAAAGAACCAAATTATTCCAAAGACAAAGACAAGGGTCCTTTGAAGCACTGATAGAGGAACTAATTGGAATAAACATGTACTAACAGAAATAATAGAAAACAGTCATAGCAACAGAAACATACATATGCAGCAATATATTTCTGAATAAGCAACAAGACCATAAGAATATCAAATGAAGACAAAATCAGACAACAGCTTCATGATACCCAGACAGCAGCATATGTGATGTGACTATTGTGCAGGGCAGGTAACAGCAGCTGATATCAGTTTGTTTCCACGTCAAAGTTAGAGGGGGAGATTGAGAGAGAAACAGAGCAGAGTCTATTTGGAGATAATTAGAGAATGAAGAGCTTTTTATTCTTTTAAAATGTAGTACAAAGGTTGAGCATGTCATCCAGATATAAAGATTCTAGATACACTTAGTGGAGAATGTTCCCTAGAATAATAACAATTGATGTTTCCCAAACAATAATACACATAAACAAAATTCGGTAGCATGCAATATATGACCACAGACTTCTAACGATGAAAAAACCACAACCAAGTTGCAAAAGCTCATTGGCATTTTAATAAGCAGACACATCAAAGATAATAAGAGGGAAGAAAAAATCAATACCAAGTGAATCTGCAAGCAGTTTTGTTAGCACTGAATTTTCATAAGGTATTATATCCTTCTTTGATGTTAAAGAAGACAAAACATCTCCCAACCTGCATATTCATTTTAAAAATGTAACAAATCAGAAATTTAATTTTCTTCACCGCACCACATTCTTTCAACTAAACTTGCCCAAATTTCTATATAAATAGAAAATAAATTCTATATACAAAACAAGAAAATAGCTGGCACATATTAGGAGTTACAAAGAATCAAATTATATTTCATTTTTGTAGATACAAAGAATTGTTATCCAAGCATGGTTCAATACAGTACACAAATAAGGACCAGGTTTGATAGGAGACTTAAGGAATTAAGTAAATGTAACATATAGCCAAATTGTAAGTATAGTGCCAAACACTATAAGTAAAATGCAAACCCGAATCAATTATTAGGAGATTAAATATTGAAACTTTTGTTCCCTAAGCAGAAGCAGAACTAAAAATCTGGTTAGCCTACGGGGTAACATTTGCAACAGGTAATGAAAGCTGATAAATTAACACACATATAGGACAACAGAAAATACTCTAAGTGCATTGCCACCTAAAGACCAACTAATAAGCAAATACTGGTAAATTTACTAATGGAGAAAAATAATGCATTTAAGTTACATACACTGAAAGAGACTTCATAACATGCAGCAAATCTGTGACACGGTCCCCACTATCATCTTCTGTTATTAAACCTTCACTTCCAGCTAAATCAACCATATAGAGCTTACTATATGAGTTTTCACCGGTGATCAAATTCTTATAAAATATGTGTATGGTGACAATCCTGACAAAAAAAAACATGAAATCCGGAGGTGAATTAGTCTACAGCAGTCAGAAAATATGGCAACAAATCCACAGAAATATAAAAATAGTAACAACTACAAAAGAAGAACCTTTGAAAATCTTCTATCTGATAATACAATATCACAAAATGATACATTTAATAAAAAATGTTACTTATTTAATAAAAAATGTTATTTATGCGTGTGTGTGTGTATGTGTATTTTATGGGACATTTCTAGTGAGAGGGTGAGAGGTGTAAATCCTGATCACACAACCATATACTAATGGTCAAGGCTTGATGGAAACCTAAGCTAGGCTTGTTGGATGCGTAAATCTTTCCACTCAAGCTTCAAGGAAGAAATCCTGGTTGGGTCTTGGATAAAATCTTGGAAGGAATCTTAGATGAGTTGTGATCTTGATTTTGTTGAAGCCATGAAAAAGGAAGAGAATTCAAGATTATAATTCAAAAAAATACAAGGAATTATGAAGAACCTTACACCACTCAAACTTAATGAGATAAGCAAGAATGGTGATTCACCATTTGAGAGAACCCTAAGAGAGAAACTCTACTTCCTTCAATAATGAACTTTGAGTCACACCATTTTGGCATTGAAGAGATAAGCTATGGATCAAACACCACTAGAAAAAAGCAAGGAATTTCACTAGAACACCCAAAAGTATTATGATTCAAGTTATATTACACGAAGGCGATTCGCTCCCTATATAGAAACTAAGGCCGTGTATTATCTTTGACCAAACGAGGATGGTCACGAGAGACATGTTATTCCAAAGGTAGGTAGCTTATTCCTATCTCCAAACAAAGATACTCAAATTGAAGCTATGCTAAAAATATGAGTACATGTTATTAATATTCCTCTTTTAGGATCACATCAAGATTAGTTTAATTATTTTTAATCTAAACATTCATTGTTGAGATTTGCTTCTTTTACACTCTCACCTATCTTGATATGTTTCCTACACACACTCACATCCCAAGGAGCAATATCCAATTTATGCATTTGATCTCAACAGATAAATTAGTAAATGTATGCTAGCTAAAGAAGTCTATCATGCCACTTAAAATGGCATACCCAACATGCACACACATGTATATCATGGTAGATTATATCCAGAAAACAATTTTCCATTTACATTGATTTCAACAGTTAGTTACATTGATAAAAGTATGCTATCAAAAAGGTATCGTGCAACTCAAAATGACATAAATGACCACAGTTTCAACACAATATAATGTAGGCAGAGAATTTAGACCGTACAAATGAGAAACATTATTCTTTGCTAAATCATTTTCCCGAGTCTGCAATGCAGCTTTTACTACTGCAGAGAACTCAACAGGATTGTCAACTTTTTCCTGCGCCAGTTCCACAAAACATTCAGGTGATCCCAAGCTGAGTTTAGGAGTGCTCTTCCCTGCCTCCAAAAGTAGATCCCTAGTCTGAAAACACATAAAAGAATATAAAAAAAATTAATCACCTTAAATGAACATAAAATCAGGAAGTACACCAGAAACACAATAGGAAGGGTGCATGCAATAAGTGAAAATAGAAAGAGACCTGTTCATTATATAGCTCACAGACTGTAACACAGAATTTATATTGAGAAGTAGAAGTTGAATCTAAATTGGATAAATCAAACAACTCCTCAAAACAACGAGCACATAAACCTCGATCATAGCTTGATCCTTCCTGGGAGTAACAAATGAACATCAAAGAAGCAATTGATTAGGCCAATCGTCATTGTCTCGATACAAAAGAACACGTTAAAGTAATTCACCCATAGGACAGCCATTTCATTTTCAATATTAGACAACATTGAATTTAAAACTCCTTTTATTTTATTGTAATTTATTTGAGAGGAATTGTTTTGTGAATGCACACACATAAACAGCAAGCGAAAGAAAGCAACCATAGTGTGTGTCTTTCCAGAATGGGTTTGTCCATATGCAAATATGGAAACATTATATCCATCTAAAGCTGATTGTACCAGTGGTTGAACATCACTAAATAACTCGGCTGCAAACAGAAAATCAAAGGTGAGAAGTGATCTAAAATGTACATATCAAAGACGGTGCCTAAACTAAAAAAGATGGTAAGAAAGCATAAAATCCTTTTACCTTGACCCACATGAGGTCCATAAACTCGGTCAAATTCAAAGTCTTTCTTGGCATTAGACAAGGATTCATCACCAGTATTTACACTAATGGTATAGTCATTTGGAAATTCAACGACTGAAGCACCTTCATCTTCAAATAATGGCCTTGCTCGGCAGAATACTCGTATGTTTCCTGAAAATAATATTAATTGCAGCATTTTTTAGCTCAAAAAAGCTTGTATGCTTAAATAAGAGGAACATTGAGTATTTAACGCACTTCACTTCCGGATACTATAAAACGAGAAAACAAAAGACCAAAAAAGAGTAAATGTAAAGAAACTGCCCTACACTTAATGAAAATTTAGGCATAAGCTACCTTTAGATGTTAATAAATCATTGAATAGTCTTCTTTTCTCATTGATCAGCGGAGCTATTTTTGCTTCAGTTTCATGGGCTACTTGATCTGAAATTCAAAGTAGAAATTTTCAAAATTTAGTGACAGAAAACCAACAGTACAATCTCACACACAAAAGAAGAAAAAGAAATGTACCAAAGTTTTAAACAGAAAAACTTCCCTTCCCCCAATGTTTCTTGGGTACTAGAAACAAAAGATAAAAACTTGCTTAACTTCATTTATTTCAAGAAACTAAATGCTAAAAATGTTAAATCTATTATTACTATGGTAGCATAGATCAGACCTTGTAACTGTGTGAAAAACCAAGACTCTCATTTCCCTACACGAGTTTAAAGAATGAATCTCACGTTGTCCTGAAATTAAGTATTTCATTCAAAAAGCAAAAGAATTTACAGGAGAAATGTGGATATTTCAAAACCTTTGGTCCATTTAAGCATGAGCCAAGAGTCAAGATAAATTAATTGCTTACCTAGCTTGCGGGTTTTCTCTGCAAGAACACCTAGATACCGTGTAACTCGATCAAGTTTTGCATTTGAATATTCTTGAAGTTCATTTGCCTCTTGTCTTAATTGCACATAGTCTTCTCTAGCAAGCTGTGTAAAATATCTGATGTGATTGTTAACACATGACTAAACCCAAAATCACATTATCCAAAACAATTGGCAAGGATGCCACATGAAAAACAATAACCCAAACCAGATAGAAGACGGACCAGTAAAATTATTAGTACTTTAAAAAAGTTTAAATAGTATTAAAAGCATTACATCTTCCAGCCCTCTTATTTTTTCTTGATAAATGGTTGCATGGAGGTTTCAACTAAACCCAAACTACCCAAAAATCCCTTATCAGCACATTCCATTACAGAAAGTAATTTTCAATACGGAACGTTATATACTAGAACAGTATAATCACTTGATAACATATGAAACTAATCATTTAGCTTATACTTGTCACATAGCATACATAAACAAAAAAAAGTAGTCCACTCTACGATTTTTAAAAACGGGTACAATCGGTACTCTGTTCTTTTTTACAACTAGAATTCAAATTATAAGCATACACCATCACATTTCTAGCATCCATGCTTTGATCCAAAACTCTTCCTACGCCGAATTCTTCTTGCTCATATCATAATATTCTGAACAGCCTCTTCTAAAACACCCTAAGCTTGAATTCAAAATATTGACACCGCAGGAGAAGCCCCTTTGTCGTCGTCATCACAGAATCAATAAGTACTATAAAAGGACAATGTTGAACACAAAAGCTTCAGTCATCCATTCAAAAAAATCAACACGCTCATGTTAGGTGAAAAAAATCCTTCAACACACAACCCCGAAACAAACCCTATACAGTCTCCGATGTCACTCCAGCTTACTACGTCGAAATTTTACAGAGCCTTCAAACTCCGCATGCATTGCACCTCCCCTTTCTTCGCAAGCTGAAACTACTCGTAGAAACCACAACGCAGCTCGTAAAAGTGGAAACACAAGCTAAAACGTCGTCGTTGAAAGCACTAGCTACAAGGCAGAAGGTAAAACCAGTGGAATAGTTTCCGAATCGAGAAGAAAAAGGAAGGGGCCAAAACGTCGCCGTTGCGAAGAAGAAGAAGGAGAAGAAGAGAAAGTAGCAGCACAGTCAGAAGTGGAGACGAAAACGCATTACCTTGACTTTGTCCTTCAACCGTTGAAGCTTCAAGGCCACAGACTGCCTGGGTTGCGGAAGGACCGACGTAGCAGAAATGGAATAGCGACGCACCAATGGCGCAGTAGGTTTCCGATCAGCGTGCTCCAGGGGAGTCGGCGGAGATTGCGACGACGGAGATGACTTCCACGGGTCGAAGCCGGCGACGTCCCAGCTCCAACGGTTCCCCTGCTCCGCCATTTTGAATCAAACTTGCGATTTCGTGGGTTCGAATTTGAAATGAAAAGAGGATGAGGAAGGGAATACAAATATAATTAAATATAAATAAATAATAAATAGGAGGAGCTTTATGGTTTTTATGATACAATTTGGTTTGGTTTTTGGGTGTGATAATGAATGGAGGGAGAAGGTGATTTTGGTTGGGAGAGTGTGGACGGCGTCGTTTTGAGTGCGCAAGAGTGAGACACTGTGTTGTTGGGCTTTTCTCGCTCACATAATATTTTGTGCCTCTTGTTTGTTTAACCTTCGCTCTCACCTTACTTAATGCTCTCTCTGTCTTCAAAGTTTGGTTTTTTATAGGATAAGCCAAAGCACGTGAAGGGTAGTTCCTCTTGGCTTCGCCTTCACGTACAATTCTTCTTCCCAAAGTTTCTGTCTATTTTTTTCTACTTTTCTAAATTACTGTATTTCTCCTTTAAAATATATAAAACCAGTCTTAAATCTTCACCAAAGGACATCTTTTATTTAAGCTCCCATAAATATTTACATAAAAAATATATAATTATATATATTCTTGAAAACTACTTATTGTTAATTTAAGTTAAAAGGTTATGACATTTTATTCTTATTTATATCCAATTTGTTGACTTGTTAGCAAAAAACTATGCTATTTTTTTCAGTTAATAATTATATTATTGTGAGATTAAAAATCATTCATTGTTGGCGAACAAAAGAAATTAATGTTTCAATAACAGCATTATAAATGTGAATAAACTAAAGTAATAATACTTCGTTAGAAGAATTAATGAACCTTATTTTATCAACGAAAAAATATACTATTGAATGTCTAATTAAATTTATAATATTATATATATATATATATATATATAGAGAGAGAGAGAGAGAAATTCTGTGTGGACATTTATTTTTTTATTTTATTTTTAAATAAAAGTTTTTTTAGATTAAAATAATTATTTTATTAATTTTGCTTTTTAAATGACTGTTTCTTTAAATTTATTATTTTTTTATTTCCTCAATTTTTTAAATGTAATTATTTTTTTAATTATTAAACTAGCTATAAAGTAAATAAATAAAATACAACAAAATTATAAAATTATTTTATTTTATTTTATAATAATAATAATAAATTTATTTTTTATTATCATAAAGTATATATATATATATATATATATATATATATATATATATATATATATATATAAATTATATACGTTTATATTATCTCATAATATATATTTATTAAAAACCATAAAAAAATATTAAAGTCATATAGATATATTTTCATACTATATTTTATCACACCTTAGGAAATTAAAACACTTCCTATCATGTCTAGATTTTCCATCTTTATTTCTAAATATATTTCCTAGCACTAAAGAAAATGTCTCATTAATAACCTATTTTAGTGACCAAAAGTTGTTATAAATTATAGTGACTAATTTAGATAACAATTTACAAAAATAAAAATTATTGGCTATTAAAAGTCATTATTATTAATAAAAAAATATAATTGGTCTTTAAATTGATTTTTAAAATGTAGTTACCAAAGTTTTAGCTACCAAAGAAAATTGGTCACTAAACATTAGCTACTAAAGGAATTGATTTGTAAATTAATTTCTAATTAATTAGTAATCGATTATAATTTTTTATTCATCTAGTAACTATTTTAGTAATTAATAATTTTTAATTTTATAAATTGGTATCTAAAGTTATTACTATAGGTTTTGGTCACTAAAATTGGTTGATAAAGAGACATTTTCTTGTAGTGTCATGTAATGTATCATTACACTTTCAAATGATAGAGATAAGTTAATTATTTTATAATTACATAACATGCATATAAAATCACATAATTGTTAGAATTAATTCTATCAGTGACTCATTTGAAATATTATGATGGGCCCAATTGTGATTTAATAAAATATAAAGACTTATTGGTTATTATTATGGGAAATGATAATAAAATAAAATAAAGATAAAGATAAAATAAAAACCAACTTGATGGACGTTGGTTTATAAAAGGAATAGGGGTTTTGTCTCTGGCCATAAGGTTCTTCTCACAGTAACTCATCAAGAATGTATGAGAAGAGAAAGAAAGGCAAAGAGATAGATTGGGAAAAGGTGGTTGAAGGACACACAAGATTACAAATTTGAAGAACGCATATTCACAGGATCTCTCATAGATCAAGGTTAGTGCTCTATTATGTTTTATCGAGTGAGAATCATAACTCTTAAAGATCCTTAATTAATTTTACATGTGTTATCAGAGCCAAGTTGTAGGATTTATGATTCTCCTTTTATGATGTTTGTTTCCAAATTTGTATGAATCCTAATTAAAGTTTGAAGGATTATTGAATATGAATGAACAATACATGCATCAATTCAATCTACGTGTGTGTGAAATCTGAATTTGAATCAATGAATGAACAGTACAATGCATGCGTGATTGCATTTGGCATTGAATGAAAATTAAAAGAAAAAAAAAACGATGTGCATATGGATTTGGAATAATTGCAAAGTGAATGGCATGGAATGAAAGTTGAATGAACGTGTGCTGTGAGTGAACGTGTGAAAAATTGGAAGTTTTCCAATTTCATATTGTGTGAACGTGCACCATGTGAAGTTACATTCCGCTACTGTTAATTTATTTATTAAAATTAAAGTGTAATGCTTTTATTAGTTGATGTCACTAATAAAATTAATATTAATTATTTTATTATATAAATAATTAATAATTTTATTTTAATTTGCAATAATATTTATGTTTGTTATTGTTAAATTAAAATTAATGAAGATGCTATATAAAGTTTATAGCAATTAAATGTGTATTTATTTATTTGAAA
>Ga0214544_1002912_pt1 | contig 35756 bp, 14 predicted proteins | sample CNSS3metaG_FD_160074 | JGI IMG/M metagenome (GOLD analysis project Ga0214544, IMG submission 160074) | Root nodule microbial communities from cowpea collected in UCLA plant growth center, Los Angeles, California, USA - CNSS3 | ecosystem: Host-associated > Plants > Roots > Nodule | place: USA...
TATATATGTATATATGTATATATGTATATATGTATATATGTATATATGTATATATGTATATATGTATATACATATATACATATATACATATATACATATATACATATATACATATATACATATATATATATATATATATATATAAATCAAGTGCAATACAGAGAGTTTAGATGTTACATTCAATCCCAACTATGAAGGAATTAGTTGCTCATGATGACGAATACAATAAGAACTTGGAGTAGCTTTCCTCCTTCCATAGCTTTACAAGGATATACAACAAGCACTAAAGTTATCTATGGAGTCTCTCTCTCTAAAAGTATTGTACAAAATCAATATCAAAATCAACATCTTAATCCTAGGGACATGCCCTGTATTTATAGATTTTTAGGTGTTGTTCTAGCTTCCATCTTTGAAGTTTAGCCATGGAGGTTTCCTTCCTAAGTGGGTTTTCTCTCAAGCTTGGGCATCCATCTTTTGGAGATCAGCAATGGAGCTTTCCCTGCCATGAAGGACTGAAGGTTTCTTAAAATATAGTGCAACGCCAAATTTTGCTACTTAGTCGCATGCTTAAAATTTACTTTTCTAAGTTGATTTTTTTGGCTTGAGCTGCAACTTTTGGGCTTAGCACCAACTTTGTAATTTCCTTCATTTTTTACCTGCAAAATCAACACAAATGTATTAAATTCCACATTTTATAATTTCTCATCAACACATTTTGTATGCAATTAGAGCAATTCTAATGATTTTTACATTAATTTAGTGCAAGATAAGTGTCTAATTGACGTGCAATTTAACTAATACTATACACTTATGAGATAAATTTTTGAAATTGTGGTTGTCTAATTGCAGGTTTAATGTGTAGGGAACAATAGAAATAAAAATTGTATTAAAAAATGCCCATTTTATGCCTCGGTTCAAAACAAACCAAACATAAAGGCGAGATTTTGTCTCGGTTTTGGCCCACTCGAGGCCTATACCTTTTTAGATTTTATATTTTTTTTCTTAAATTTTATTGCTATTATGCCTCGATTCTCACTGAAACCGAGGAAGTAGACCCTTTACTACTTTGATTTTACACTACCCGAAGTAGTAAGGCCTTTAATTTTTAAATTTTTTTAGATTTAAAAAAATTTGGCCTCAATTGTATTTAGAACCGAGGCAATAGATTCTTTAATTTTAAAGGATATTATGCTTTGGTTTGTTCAATAACCAAAGCACAATGTGGACTTTTTGCCTCAGTTGGAAACTGAGGCAGAAAGGCTACCCTTTTTTACCTAGCCCTGATATACCTCGAGTGTATAATCGAAGTCACATAGCCAAAATAATCGTAGGTAGTCACTCTTTACTGCACCGGTGTATGTACAAGAGATAGGAATAAAATAAGTGAAAACCAAAAATAAGAGAAATAGAACCCTTATCATTATCTGACTCGAGTTACCTATGGTTCTTTTTCACTAACTCTGAAGCATTTAACTAATACACTAAGTTACATTCAATCACAACAATATATAACTACATTTGTTGAAATACTATAAAAATATTAAAATAGTAAATTATTCTAAAATCATTTGTATGGACTTAGAAAATAACTAAAGAGTCAAAGTGGTCTTTAAAAATGGAGTTTGATTATTTCATTAAAGTCTAACTTATAAATAGAATTACTAGTCAATCAAATTTTATTTTATAAGGACCATCATCCCTCTAAAACTATTCTTTCTTCTTCCTCTGATTCTGACGAGTTTACTCGGTTGTTTGAAGATCGGAGTACACCATAGGACTCTAGACATTGAGGGTTGCAATCCTATCTGATTGGTTTCTTAAACAAAGTAAGTTCATCTTTTATCTTCTTTTTTGTCTTTTAAGAAATTTGTTTGCATGGAGGTGTTAAAGTTCATGTGTCGTTAAAGGGCTCAAGATAAATCTTTGTTCGATTAGGATTGTTAGGGTTTGTTTTGAAAGTTAATTAGAGTCCTCTATGTGTATGTATATAAAGCAACCTGAGTCAGGTAGAGTAAGTGAAGCTTTTGAGAGTTAAGCATGCATGAAATATTTTTTAGTTTTGAGGATTCTATATCCAGGTAAGGGAACCCAGTAAGTTTTCTATCAATGATTGTGATTTGAATTTAAAGAACTGATGTGTGGAGTAATGAGGAATTTGTATGATAAATTTATTTGTGATATTTGTTGAAGTAGTCTAAATATGTGTTGGTTGGTTTGTCAAATACTGAATTAATGTATGATGAACGAATCTGCTTCATATAGTATTAAATTGGTTGATTGATGGAAGAAAAAAGTTAATTAGCTTAGAAAGACTTAATTGGCCAGTCTAATTCAGCTAGGTAGCATTCAAAAATCTGCATGAGCATTGACAATACCTTGGTACCATTAATTGTCAAAGAAAAATTAATTTCCAATGAGCTTCAAGGGTCTAGAGCATTGGATGCCACCTAAAACTTTAATTCCAAAGAGCTTTAGGCATTTGGATGTTGGATGCTAGCTTTATGCCATTAAGTGCAAGGTTTGTCGGTTGCCACAAGATTAGTGATGATGGTGCTAGTTGGAACAAAATTCTCTATTTTGTTTTCATTAGATGTGCCTTATCATCCACTAGGTAAGCCCGAGCAGAGGAGAAGAGGTTGCTCACTACTAAAAAAACTCATATTTCCTACCAATTTTGTTTTGAAATTATTTTCGTAGGAAATAATTACAAATTTTGTTATGAAAAAAAATTGCAAGAAATTGCTACAAATTATTTTGCAAAATATTTTGTATAAAACACTTTCCATAACAAATTTTGTAAGAAATACTTGCAAATTTTATAATTTTGTAGTAAATAATTACTCACTAAGGAATTACCTGCGAATTAAGATTCTTAGAAAAAATGGCAAAACAAATTATTTTCTTGCAAATTTTTTTAATAATTTTGCAAGAAAAATCTCATGTAATATGAGAATTTCTAGTAGTGACTGAGCGAACACTGATAAAAAATTTTCATAAAGCTTTTCTTGAATGACGGGAAGGGTGGAAAGAGGTTTCAATGGTGTTGATGACTTCACTTGAAAGTAGCTTTAGATTTAATGCTAAAGATCTATTGAGATTGTGAATAAATGTCATTGTTAATGTATAAATCGTATGAATTAAGGGTGAAGATGAATTGAACTAAGGTTTATTATGGTATAAATATATTGGTTTGAATTGTTTTATGTTATGTGTGGATGTGTTATATGAATGTGGATATTTTTAAAGAAATTTGCCACATTGTCTAGTGTTACGATATGTATTAAGTGAGGATCTGGAAAATTTGTCTTATCTCTACTAAACTCACAGACTCATATAGATAATGGAGTTCAAGTGGTAAAGGAGATTCTTGTTCTACGAGATTCTTGAACTCTATGAGATTCGTATAAAATAGTGTTGTGATTTAAAGGATAGAAGGAAGTAACCTTGTCATAGGAAATTAGACCGAGTAGAGTCAAGGTCTTTAGATACAATCCACTATGATATTACATGACACTTGTGGGAGTTCATGCACATTTGACTCAATACATGTATATTTTGAAAATTAAGTCTATAATATATTTTTGTGTTAGTGATTGTTATAATGAGATTTCAAGGGTATGATTATGTATATTTGAATGCTTGAATTAGTGGTTTTCTTAAGTTTATGAATTGTTAAACTTTCGCTAGCTTACAATGTTTTCTATTGTTGTGATTTGTTCACCTACTATGATCATATGTTATACGTGAGTAGAAGATAGTACAACTGGAAGAGATGAGTAGTAGTTAGATTGTTGACAGTCCATTTAATAAATTCCACTTAGATAAGTAATTTTATATTTTGAATGTTTAAAGTTATAATTTCTCATAAAAGACTGTAAATATATATATATATATATATATTATCATTTTTGTAACAATATAATTAGTAGTATAATTATATTAATTAGGATCATTGCAACATTTATCAATTTAGATGTGTTATTATGCTAAAATAAATTTTCTCAAATTCAAATATTTTTATCACAACTTTTAAAATACTATTTTCAATACAATTTATATAGTACCATTAATAGTACAACTCTACATATTTTTATTAAAATGCAAACCTTCCTATGACTTCTATCAACAAATATTGGAAACATGAAACGATTTCAAGTACAATGTTATGGCAAGTATCAACAAATGAAAAATTACTTAATAGATTACAAGTATTTTAATAACTTGAACGAAGATGAGGATGGAGATGAGTATTATGGTGCGTGTATAGGGATAGGGACAAGGCAGATATGTACATACTCATCCTCATTCTCGTATCCAATTGAAAAAATCGGATATTATATTACCTATATCCATACTCAATCAATGCAAAAACTTTCCGTCAAAACAGGGACGAGTTCGAAGAATACACATGGGGATGAGTTTATTTGTCATCCATAATTTAAATGAGGTTATGCATTCACTCTTGAAGTGTATTCTTGAAGTGTAGGACCAAAATGAAATAGGAACAAATTCCACGTCATGTTTAAGTTAACATTACAAATATATTTAACCTAAGTATGATACCTAATCTAACTGCTACATTTATTACATATATTAATCATAACATACAATAATAAATACGTTATTAATTTTTTTTCTTATTAAAATATACTTTATTATTAAATATTTTCAACGGTAAAATGAGTAACACAATTCTTTTTTCTATAAATTTATGTTTAGCTCTCTTGAAACAGCACAAGTAACTCACCATTTATACAATTTTGAGATTCTTGGACCGAATTGAAAGAAAAGTTATGGGGAAATTTGAGATGAAAACTATTGGAGTTATTATAATCACAGTGATGATCCTATTAAATTTTGCACAAGCCGATGAAGCCGATGGATTTTTATGTAATGCGAAGTGTAAAATCAAATGTGAAGAACAACCATTTCCCGAACATTATGCAAAATGTATGAAGGATTGTCTAGCACATTGCACTGAACTATCTAATCCTGTTTATAATTGTATTACTGGTTGTCGCTTAATGAAGTCAATTGTCATCAAAAATGGTATGTATTCTAAAAGTATTTTCTTTTTTTTTTTTAACTTTTTTCTATATATTTGATTTCATTAATCATTTTTTTTTGTAATTTTTATAATTGACTTTGCTTACTTATGATTTACTTGTTTATTAGGTGTTGGTGATCTTGTGAACAATGGAATGAATACTTGCATACAACAGTGTAAAGAAATGTTATAGTTTGTAGCATCAATTGAGTGAAAAAAAAATAGTGGAAATAAATCTTGATCAATAAATAATATTTGGTATCTACTTTCATAAAAAAAAAATTCAAATGCTTTCTTTCCATTCTTTGTTTTCATTTTTATTGATACAATCCGGGTATTAATAAAACTTTTTTTGTTATAAAAAAAAAAAACGTTATCATCAAATTCTATTAAGAAACATAATTAGGGGGAAAAAATTACGAAGATGTGATATTTAAACTCTGAGAAAGGTATTTAGCCGTTACCATTGAACACAAATGTGAATATATCTTATACGTAAAATTGGGATAAGTTTATAAATATTTCATTGTTTTACACCTTTCAAATACATAAAAATAAATAAATGATAATTTTATTCCAGAAATAATTAAATTTTTATTAAAAAAAAATCATTAAATAACAATCAAATTTAAAGACAAAAAATAATTAGAATTTAGTGACTAAATTAGTCTATAATTGAAATTGGAAATAAATTTAGCCACTAATTGTTCGATAACTAAAATTTGATGATTAATGTTAAAAACCAATTTAGAGTGTTATCCATAAATTAAATATTTTTTTATTCATGATAAAAAATATTTTAGATATCAATAAATTTTAGTTTATAAATTATAAGTAAATGAATTTCTGTAATGATTAATTATTTTTTCACTTAAATTTGTTTTTCCCGTATAATTTCCTGCGAAGAACAAATAAGGGATGTCAGACACAAATATTACCTTACCTCAATCTGCAAATCTTCTCAGTAGGCTTCCTTTCGGTTGACATATGTTATCTGCTGTGTCTTGGCTTGGGCCGGTTTGGACCCAAGAGGGGTTACCTGTGGAGAAGACTCCGACGCTCAAGTCAACAAGGAATTCCTAAGAAAGTCAAATCTCGTTATTAAGGAATTAATGAATGCGTACCTTTAATTGTTAGGGTCCATGCATATTTATAGATTATTAATTATGTCTGGCCACGTCATGGGTTGAGCCCTTGCTTGGGCCGTAGGTGGGTCTGGGCCAAGCCCATGCCCCTTAGCTCGATTATTGTAGGCCCAGTAATGCTTTGAGTTTATCAAGTTCTGGTTTGATTTTCTCAAGTTAGCGGCTTAGGCCGCTTACTCTTGCTTGTTGGATATATATGGTGATTGTTTGCTTAGGGGTTATGTAGGCGGATTTCACGGTTATAGTCAGGTTAGGCTGCCTAGGTGCAGTACACCAGTCCTCCAGCCTCTACCAGTGTATCTATAGCGGCAGAGGGTGAGAAGTGTGAGTATTTTTTGTTAGGCCGCCTAGTTGTAGTACAATTTGATTATTAATTTTATATTTCTCACAATTGAATGAGGTTTAAGGATTGTGCTTGAAAGGAATAAGAAGTAGGGGTGGCAATGTGGGTCGGCCCGACCCGGCCCGTTTAGACCCGACCCGCATAAGGCCCGCACAACGCAGACTGGCCCACCCCGCCCCGCATACTTTATGCGGGCTGAAAACACTGGCCCGCCCCGCATACTCCTTGGCCCGTGGGTCCGCGGGGCGACCCCCTTTTTTTTTACTTTTTTTTTTAAATTTTTATGATAAAACTTTCAATGTTTAAAAATTGTAAAACTTTAAGAAGTTCACAAAATTAAGTAAAGACTTTGGGGAATTAGATGATAAATTGATAATTCAACATTTTCATCATATTCATAGTATGACATACACAATGTATTCTTTAAATTTTAACACATTAAAAATTACATAAAACTTGTCTTTTCCAGTTATACAAGAATTTGAAACGTTAATGCAAGAGTCCATAAAAAAAATAATTAATATAAACAAGTGCAAGTTTTTTTTTTTCAATTTTATGTGGGCTTGCAGGCCGGCCCGCGCGGGCCGCGGGCCTATGCGGGCTTGGCCTGCGTAGGCCTGCGGGCTCGCTACCCTAGCCCGCCTACGTTTTTTCTGCGGGTCCGCGGGCCAGACCCTAATTGCCATCCCTAATAAGAAGTATCACATATAGACTTTTTTTTTCTCACGGTAAACAACTTTCTAATAAATATATAATTTATGGTTAAATATATTTTTAATCCCTAAATTTTGATATAAAATTAGAATTTATTTGTGTCCAAAGTCATGATATAATTTAGTCTCTAAACTTAAAATGAGTAAATATAATCCTTATAATTAATTGTGTGAAATTTTCGTGTTTTTATTATTTATACCATTTAATAGGTTTAAAAGCTCAAATGTCATATTGGAGGCATACTTTAATATGTAAAAAAAAGAGTTAATATTATTAAGTTAAGAAAAAAAAATAATATATATATATATATATTAAAATTAAAGGACAAAAATATATAAAATTTATAAATGAACAAATTCCAATCAATCTGGAATTGAAGGTTAGGGACTAAAATTATATTTAATCGGATTTAATCAAAGATCAATTTTAATTTATGATGTGTTATGATAACATGATAATATGCCAAATTATTAATTAAGAAATGATATAAATGAGAAGGTTATTGCAATAATAAATGCATATTCATAACATCAAAATAATATATCACAATAAATAAATGTGACATTAACTCTATTTGTTTTCATCTGAAAAAAAAAATAATAATAATAACCTTTGTTTTCATCTGAAAAAAGTAATAACGGCTTTTTTGTTTTCAATTATCTACATAATTATTTAAAATATTTAACAATAATGTGAGAAAGGAGTTAAGATACAATTTCTGTATACATAGGGAACTCTTGGAAGAGGTTGAGGATAAAAATGGAACTTTATCTTTAGGAGAGAGTCTAGATATTTGCATTAAATCATTTCTAGGTTATATTTTTTAATCTTTCCTTAAAACACTCGAAAATGAAAATAAAAAATTCTTAAAGATAGCATAATTTAAGCTTATAGAAAATTTTTATGTATTTTATATGTTGTACTCACGTTTATAGGTTTAATGCATTCCGTAAATGTTCCTCTCTTTTGTTATTCTTAATTTTTGGCATGAATTTGTATTTTTCATAATATATAAGAGCTGTAATAAATTTTGTACAGATATTGTATTTTTTTTTCACTAACATTAGTTAGTTGTTTGATTTATAATTTTGTTTAGATGTCCGTTTGAGCTAATATTTGATGCATTGGATTCCTAACTCAGGCTTAAATTTGGATAGTTGAAAAATGAATTTTGAAGCCAATAGCTATTTTAAAATAAAGAAAAAGCTGTAATAGATTATCAGTTTTATTAGATTTTGTAGTTAGGGTGGTTTTGCATTTTCACTTAATGCAATTTTTGTATGGACCCATTTTAGTGCATCCAAAGCACATAATAAACATAAACTCTATACTTTAGATTATCTATAACAATAGATAAAGAAATTCTTTATTTTATATCCACCTTTTATAATATCAGTTTTATTTTTACTTATTTTAAAAATTAATTATTTAATAAATAATTTACTTTTAACCGTTATTCTAAGAATCTTTTTTATCTTAAATCATTATTTAGAAAAAAAAATTGTACATATCTTTTTTTTTAATTTTACATTTAACAACTATTTTAAAAATTAATTATATATTTGTTATTAATCTTAACTTAAATTTTTTAAAAATTAAAAAATGTGAATACACAAGTGCGATAGCGCATGTATGTTCGCTAGTTATACATAGAGATCATTGAGTAGACAAAAACACATAATTTATTTAGAAATAATCAGAATACAGTCTTTACAGTTTTAAGACAATTTCCAATTTATTTCTCAAGTTTTGTCCGTTAGATGTAACGTCTCATTTAAGTAATAACATAATTAAATGAAACATTACGATGAATAATAAAAGCGCAAAGTCATGGAGTATAAACGCTACTCCTTACAGTTATCCAAGAATACTTAGATGGAAAACTAAGACACACCACGATGCCAATAACAAGTAAGAGAAAGCAGTTTAATAGTATTAAAGTAAGTGCTCCAAGAGCAAGGAAATACATGGGCTACAACCCTAAAAGAGAATTCATAAAAGGTGGGGTCCGATCCAAGATAAGCTATGCAGCGAAATCTCCATTACCTTGTTGATCACGAGGAGTTCTTGCATCTAGTCCCATCAATAAATTCATGATCATCGCAAAAGGAGAAACCACACATAAAATATAGAAATAAGCAGAAAGGGTAAGCTAGAGTAGAAAAATGATTCATCATACCATTGCATACAATTTTATAGCCAAAGATACATACATCAACCAAGCATGTGAAGACTCACAAATAAGACACTACGACTCAATACGCGATTATCCGAATACATATAATTAGTCGAATTCACAGGATGCTTGCACTTATGGTAGCCTCTACCGCTCTACAGAGCCAATTGTCAATGTGTTTCACCTTACCACTCACAAGGTTAGCCTTCAAACATCTCAGGTCATTATACTGCCAAAGACTAGGGCCTCCTACTACTCTCACCACTTGAGTCAGTACGCTCTACGTGAGACTAACTGACTCTTTAGAGTGTCAGGATGCAATCCTTACTTGAATCCTTACTAAATTATATAATGAGGCACCACCATGAACCTTCGTGGGTCCTAAGCATGAGGTACCACCATGAGCTCCCACTAATAGGGGTTATGGATTTACGTTTTGACCATGAGAAACCACCACACAACCATCGTGGAATTACGTCCTGACCAATGAGGCACCACCACGAAACCATCATGGAATTACATTCTAATCAATGAGGCACCACCATGAGATATCACCTAGAGATTCATGGAATTACGTCCTAAACCACACCAAAAATCATGTCTCACCAACCAAGCATAAAGTTATCATGCATACCAATTCCATGCCAATAAGTATAACCAACCATCCAACAATTCATACTTTCCATTTCATCATAACCACATCTCATCCTCATATAAATTTCATACAACATACATGGCACTACAAATCAAATGTTACATGCATTTTCACATATTTCGTGCTTTAAATAGTGCACTCCAACCAACCATACAACCAACAATGAGAAACATGTAAAAGAACACAAATTCCAACACCAGTCTCGCTCAAGCTATGGACCCTCGCTCAAGCGTAAGAGGTCTTTTGCTCAAGCTACTAGACCTTGCTTAGGCGAGACTGTCCACAGAATGTACAACAGGGTTCGTGAGTTCTCGCTTAGGTGAGACCCCCTCACCTAAGCGAGGCTGCTCTTCGCTCAAAGTGGGGTCTCTCGCCTAAGCTACAACTGCAGCGAAACACATCAGGCTCCCACGAGTTCTCGCTTAGGCAAGCCCCTCTCGCCTCAGCGAGATGACACCTCGCTCAAAACGAAAGCTCTCTGCTTAAGCGAGAGCTCGAGTGTAAGACCCGGGACGGCTAGGACGTTACATCGAGCAAGAACCTGGGCCAACCTTTGTTATTCTCACCTAGGCGAGACGAGCTCGCTTGGGCGAGAATGTTAGTTCTCGCCACTATTCGTACCTGCATCAGCCATACTTACATGCCCAAAACACAAAACGAAGCATTCCATATAACCATAGTAGCATACAAGTCATACAAACTCGAGGCAAGTCAAAAATAGACAAACATTCAGAAAAATATGAGGAACCTTAGCTTCCTTTACCTGGAAAAGGCTAGCCAAAGACTCGTACACCCAAACAACCGAGCATAATAGCTCTAGGAATAGATTAATGAGCTAGAAAAATAGCAGAACAAAATGGAAACGAGGTCATTAAGATGAGCCTTAGGAGAAACACGAAAATAAGACTAGAGAAAAACTAGTATGATCTGAGAAACAACTTACGTGGGCAGAAAAATGGGTTAAGCTAACTTAAAGATGAATGGGATCCAAAACCCTAGTAGAGCACTGTTGCAGTTTCTAAGAGAGGAAGGAAAAATGTTTTTCTGAATAGTGGTAGCAATTGAAAGTGTTAGACTGGTTTAGGGGGCTTTGGACACTCTATGAGCCAGCCTTAGGCCCAATGGCGGAACCATGTTATGACATAGGGGGCCATGGCCCCCCTAAAATTTTTTATACTTACATAATTTATTATATATTTTTAAATATATTTTTTTAAAATTAATATTTTTAATATATTTTATATTTAAAAAATATATATTAATGCATAAGATATTTTTTTTATTACCTACATTTATTTTTTAATTTGGCCTTTTGAATATTTTTAAATAAAAATAATTATTTTCTTAATATTTTTTTAAATGATTACTTGTTTAATTTAACTATCTTTTTATTTAATTATTTTTTTAAACTTAATCAATATAAATGAAAATTAATTATAGTAAAATAAAAATTATTTATATTTAATTTATAATAATAATAATAATATTTGTTATTATCATAAAAAAATAAATACAATGTTTTTACTAGTTTGTATAAAAGATTTGAGATTACTCTTTTAGTTTTTATTTCGGTTCAAAAATATTAAGTTGATCTTTTAGTTATTTTTAGTTTCAATTTGGTCCCAATTTTTTAAAAAATAATGTAATTTGGTCTTATTTTTGTTAAATTTCTTGAATTGGATGAAGATTTTTTCATAAAAATTGAAGTTGTAAATAATGATGATTTTCTTTGTTGATGTAATTGACATAATCTCATTATCAATTTTGATAAAAACTCCTTTCTTTCTTCAAAAAATGTAATGAAAATGATCAAATTGCATCTATTTTCTAAAAATCAAGACCAATTTGAGGTTAAAAAAAAATAGAGGATTAATATAATATTTTTGGATAAAAAACTAGATCAAAAAATTAATTCAACCAAAATTTTGACATTCCTACAATTTTGGCTCAAGTTCCGCCATTGCTTATGTCCAACAGACTAGGACAACCCTTAAACATTGGACAAAAATAAAGAGGACCTTACATTATAGATCAACTAAATTGGACGAATTTTGAAATCATAGCACTATGATTCTTCCAATTTATTTTTTCACAAAAAGGAAATTCTAAATAAAGGTTTTATGTTATGTATACAAAAATAAGAACGAAACAAGATAAAACCAAAGAGCAGTGAAATAGAACACTAAACCTTATCTGAATCGAGTTACATAATTCTTCTTCACTAATAAATTTGTAGGATTTTACTAATAAATTTAGTTACATTCAGATGGAACAATATATAACTACATTTGTAGAAATATTATATAAAAATTAAAATAATAAATAAATTTTTCTAAAAACATTTTTCTATCTAAATGTATTATTATGTGTACAATAAATATACTGAAATTAAAATATTTTTATCAAATTTTTTAAAATACTATTGTTTATTTTTGTGAGTGTATGCATCCAAGCATACAATTTTCAATGTAATTTATATAGTAGAACTCTATACCCATTTATTAAAATACAAAAGTTCGAATCACCTCCATCAACAATTTCGTAACATCACATGATTTAAAATATAGCATTGTATCTACAATACTCTACATAATAATAACATTAAATACAATATTAATTAAATATATAGTATAGTCAATATATATATATATATATATATATATATATATATATATATATATATATATAAAAACATTATCAGTTTATAATCCTAACAAATATTATCAGTATATTTTCAAAGTATGTGTTTTGAATATATACCAATAAATCAGTTATTTATATTTTAAAATAAGCAATTTATTTTAACATTTAAATATTTTTTGCTGTAAAAATATAGATTTCGTTTTACAAATATTATAATTAATGTATATTATTACCAAATAGTTCACCCAGACCATTAGAGATAATTTTTGTATCCATAAAATAAAGCGTACTTTACTCAAATGACTTAGATTTAGTCGAGAATAAGAATAATGATGACACTGCTACCAATAATATTGTTTTAAAACATATAGGTATTCAAATAATTAAGTATACAAAAAGACAAAAACAAATCATATCAACTTATTAAATCATATCTACATAAAAATATTATACGAAAAAAATGTTATGTATTTATGTATTTTTTATAGTTATTAAATTTACACTCAATAACTACGTGATATTAACTGTTTATACTTTTTTATTAATACATTTATTAAAGTTTTATTAAACACAGTCATATATATATATATAAAATAATATATAAACAGAATTCTTTTTTTTTTTCACATTTTAAAATATCAATTTTATTCTTTAAATATAATAATTTATTAAATCTTTAAAGACCGATATTTTTACAAACTTTTTATAAAATTGGCTATTTCTGCTTCTTCTCTTATTTTATTTATCAATGGTTATTCTTTCATCTATTTGATATATTTCACTTTATTTTTAATAAATATAAATTTAGTTTATATCTATAACAATATATAAAGGGAATTCTCCTTTTTGTATCCACATTTCAAAATACCAAATTTACCCTTAAAATATAATAATTTATTAAATTTTTAAAAGTTGATTGTTACTTTTACAAGCTTTATATAAAATCGGTTATCTCTGCTTCTTCTATTCTTATATATTTATCAATGGTTATTCTTTCATCTGTCTAATATATTTCACTTTAATTTTAATAAATACAATTTTAGTTTATATATTAACTTAGTTGTAAGGCCCAATTTATTTCTCTGCCCTAATGTTTAAGGGTTGACCTTAATCTGTTGGGCCTAAAAGCAGGCCCATAGGATGCTAAGTCCCTAAAGCTGCTAGGGTTTCCCTTTCAGCCTCACTCTTGCAAACTGAACCTAAGCGCGACCTCTCTTCCGTTTTAGATCTCTGCTAGGGTTAGCCGTCATCTATTTCCAAGAGAACTCTGACTCTTCCACTCCGACTCTTCCACTCCATGTAAGTTGCTTTTGAACTCGTAACGGTCTTCCCTTAGCTCTATTTTGGCGTTCTCTTGAGACTCATCTCAATAACCCGTTCTGCTCTATCTCTTTGTTCCTTTTTCTAGCCACTTGTTTTGCTCCTAGAGCGACTGCGTTCTTACGTTCTCTGTCGGGGTTGCGTCGGGAAAGTCTACTAGCTTATTTCCAAGTAAGGGAAGCTAGAAACCTTCTATTTGGTGCGATTTGGTGTCGTTTTGTCTTCGTTCTGTGATTTCTAAGCTTGTATGCTATTGTGGATATATGTACTGGTTGATTCTATTGTTTGGGTATGGAAATCTGGCTGTTACAGGATGAACAGTGGTCGAGACCTGTTATTCTTGCCCAAGTGACCCTATCTCGCCTAGGCGAGACTTGCAGTGGACAAACCCTAGCTCGCGCTCGAGCTCTCGCTCAGGTGGAGGGTCTTAGTTTGAGCGAGGCACCATCTCGCCAGGCGAGACACGCTCGCCTAAGCGAGAACGCGTGGGAGCTCGAGGTGTGTCGCTGCAATTCAGCCTAAGCGAGGGACCTCACCTTTGAGCGAGGAGTGGGCTCGCTCAGGCGAGGGAGGACTCGCCTAAGCGAGTGCACGAGAACCTTCCAAGGCCTCTGTCGCGTCTCGCCTAAGCGAGAGCCTGCCGATTAAACGAGGGAACTCCTCTCGCCTGAGCGAGGGCTTGTGGCTTGAGCGAGATGCATTGTGGGCCTTGCTATTTCTTCACTTGAATGTTATATATATTGTTTGGTTGATTGATTGGTGTGTTTTAAGTATGAAGTATGAGAAATAGCATGGAATATATGTGGTATGGGTTGAATTGATATATATTGATGTGGTCTTAGCATGTAAAGTGAATGAGATGGACGTTGTTGAAATGGCAATGGTATTGGTATGAGATGAGACTCTATACTCATGAAATTGGTGAATGAGGTGGTGTAAGACCCGTAAAATTTAAATAAGTAAATAAATAATTATGTAATAAATACGGGTAGTGGAGCCTTTATGACACTTAAAGTTAAGGTTTATGACGTGGAAAAGTACTAGCTCAAGGGGTTGAGAGTACTTTATTAGATTGAGAGGACTTGGGTTCAAATCATATGCATGCCATTTAGGTGTTATTTTTAAATATTTAATTTTAGTAATAATATGTTTCTCCTGAAGAGGGATAATATAATCTCATACTTATAGAAATTATCAAGAAACATGAATTGGTTTGATGGTTACACATGGATTTGGCATTGGCATGGTTAGGGGTTCAATCCATGTTAGAACCAAATTAAACTTTCTTTTTTGCCAAATTTATTTTTGGTATGAAATTGAAGGGACAAAAGAACCCTAGCTGTGTGAGAGAAACTAAGGAGGCTGAGAAAAGAAGTGTAAAATAGCCATTGAGAGTGAATTAGAGAACAATTTCAGAAGATTAGAAGCAAGTTGGAAGGAGTCAAGGGCTGGACTTTTGGTGCACAAAGACTTGAATAAATTCCAAGAATTTAGCAAAGAAACCAGGTTAGGGAAGCTGGACCATGTTTATTTATGTTTTTGAATAATTACATGAATTATAGCATGATTGTGTATGCTCTTTGCCGTATATTATTTTTGGATTTTGTGTTTTTGAAAAATTCCCAGAGACCGCCTGGCGGATGACGAACTGCCGCTAGGTGATGCATATGCTTGTGTGTGTTTTTCTAGGTTTCAAGTGGAACCACCCAGTGGCACAAACTGGACCGCCAGGTGGTGCTTGCTGTTCAACCAAATTCTGGGTTTTCTGGATGAAGGGCCTGGCGGTGGTGATTGACCCGCCAGGCGACACGAGCTTTTGGTTCAATTTTAATGTTCTGGGTGTGTGGGGATGATTCTAATCGGGGAAAAAAGGTTTTTCTCACTATGTGAGAATGATTACTAGTTGTATTCCATTGAATCATACATGGTTGGTGGTTAAATTGGAAGAGAACCTCATGGACATCATGTTAGGGTTTGTGAAATTGGGAATTCAGAGATGGACTAAATTGAATGTGTAATATTAATGGAATTTCGTCGATTAAAAGTTTTAAGGGATGAATTGTGATCCTAAATCTTTTAGTGGTGAGTATTGAGTTGAAATCTAAGGAAATCGGGATGGTTGGGCTGGTTGAGATTCGCAGGCGTAAGGGAAGAGCTGCAAAATTGCTGGAATTGCAGGAATCGCTTGGCGGCACTCATTTGGCCGCCAGGTGCCATACCAGTGATGTATGGTGATCTGATTCACGAAAAACGCTGTTTTCCATATTTTTCGAGGAACAGGAACCGCTCGGTGGTAGTATAGTCCCGCCAGGCGCCACCTTCCTCATTTTTGGGCTCTAGGCGCCACCATTTTTTCTAGTTTGCGCAGTTTTCGTAAAACTGCATTTCCCGGTTCGTTAACCGTCTGATTTAGGTGAAATTTTGACATGTAGTCCACAACATGTATTTCTTCAATTTGAACGGTGGAGATTTGATTTGGATGTCAGCAGCTAGAGGTATACGTTACTCAATATTGCTGATTTTGGAGTATTTAAAATACATGAATAAGCTCTTGATAATTTCAAGTAACTTCTAATGAAGCATGGTTGGATTATGTGGTAAGTCTCTATCAATTTTAATGTCCCTTTGGGTTAGTCACATGTGGAGAATTGGTTATTGGTGAATGCATGTGTGTCAACATTAATTTGCATGGGTGCCTAGGATCATGTGCTTAAATTGTTAGAATGATGTTGCTTATACTTGTTTGAGCATGTGTTATTCATAAGTTAGAATTGAATGCTAGCATAGGTTTAAAGGGGGATAATGTATATCAAATGGGAATGGATTGATTTTACTTTGTTCTGGGTGCTTAAAAACTAATTTTGCGCAAGTAATGGTGTAACATCTGGCGATGGTGTTTGACTGCCAAGTGATGGCTACAAAACCAGTAAAGAATTGAAGCGTGTTGCACCTGACGATAAGTGTTGTCCCGCCAGGCGATGCTTGTGGAAACAGTAGCATCAAAGGCACTTGGCGCTTGGTAGCACGTGTCCCCCGCCAGGCGGTCTGGAAGCCTTTGAGCTTGGCGACTCGTGTGGAGCGCCAAGCGATTTTTGATGAAGCAGACACTGTGCGTAGTCTACGAGACTTTGGGCGATATCTAAAGGGACAGATGCTGGAGTATTCCTGGAGTTGTGGCTCAGGATGGAAGGTAATACGAGCATTCTTTGAGTTGTGGCTCGGAATAGCGAGTGTTCCTGCATGTGTTCTACAAGTGGTGGCTTGTAGGTTGGACAACAACGATAGCTTGAGATTATCAACCAAAGACGTAGAAGATGGATTACATGGTGGTGGCCATGTGTGATGAGACCAAAGGATGGAGTTCCTTTAATATGTGTCTTTTGGTTATATAAATTGTTGCATATGTTTATATTCCTTTAGCTCACCCTATCTGCGTGTGTTTGGCTATGATCGTGTACGCGGTACACGGGAGCAGATGATGTTGCAGGTGGTACTGGTGGGGCGTAGAGCCGGAGCGTGGGCTAGTTGGGAAACTTTATGGTAGCATTTTATCATTTTTTATGAATTTTAAGGATTTTCTTGTAATTATTTGAACTATAGAACTTGGCTTTATAATGAGATTGAGTTGATAATGTATTATGTTTAATAAATATTTGGATTGGATTTGGTTTTATCAGTGTAATAAAGTTTTAAATTCCCACGGTTTTTGGGAAACGATTGAAAATAAATGAAGTATTATTATTATGTTTTTGTTTTATTATTTAAATTCGTAATATCCAAACGGGATGTTACATTTGGTATCAGAGCAATGGTTTTCAAAAGATTTTTGGGGTCTATGGGGAGTGAGCTTATCGTGTTCTGCTTATGAGTCAGTGTGTTAATTCTTTTGTGTTAAGCCTTTTGCTTGCATAGTCATGACTTAAGTTGTGTGGTTTAATCCAACTGAAATGTGGCGTGCCCAAGCTTTGGCAAACAAAAGAAGGAGGGATAATACTGGGGCTGATGAGATTGGACATGCGATTCATTGGATGGTGGACGCGATGCAGCCTAATGCAGCACAACCCAGAATCAGAGTCGCACCTACTCATCCCGTGACTATGGAAGATTTCATGAGGCATAGGCCAGCTAAGTTCACTAGCAAGGCCACCCTGGACGAGGCAGATGCATGGCTGAGGGAGTGTGAGAAGATATGTCAAGCGATCGGGTGCACTGATGCATAGAAGTTGACCTTTGTCACATTCCTTCTTGTGGCAGACGCTAAGTACTGGTGAGTGGGGATGCAACAGCTGATGTAGACTCGTGAAGAGCAGGTGACTTGGACTAATTTCAGGGCACAATTCTTGGAGAAATACTTTCCTAACGACGCCAGATATGAGAGGGAAGCAAAATCTCTTACTTTGCAGCAGGGGACTATGACGGTGCAGGCCTATACTAAAAAGTTTTCGAGTACTTGGCGAGGTTCTACTCGCAGGCTGTCACAGAAGAATGGCGTTGTAGAAAATTTGAGGGCGGTCTAAACCATGAGTTGCATCGATTCCTCGTACCTCTAAGGATCCGAGAGTTCCCTGTTTTGGTGGAACAGGTAAAAATGGTGGAACAACTGGAGAAGGGTCCAAGTCAGGTCATGAGGGCACATCCTAATAACAGTAGCATCAATGAGAAACGACAAGAGAAACCCTACACCAAACCTCAACATGAAGGACGAGGGACAGTGAAATGTTTCGAGTGCGGGGGAGACCATTTTCGGCGAGTTTGTCCAGAACTTTCAGGAGTAAAGTTGAAAGAGAAGAAGTGTTACAATTGTCGCAAGCCAAGTCATTACGCGAAATCTTGCCCTGAACGAGAGGGAGTTTGAAGTGCCACGATAACATTGAGGTAAAGTCTGAATTGTTTGTTTTTGGAGTAGTGAAACATGTTATTCTAGTTTGTATGATGCATGCTTGAAACTCTTTCATACCTTTAAAACCAGGTTGTACTTTTACTCATAAGACTAGGGAGAGTCGAGTAAAAGGAGTTGCTATTTTACCCTTAGGACTTGGAGAGTCGGGTAAAATGGAATTTTGGGTTACTGTAAGACTTTGACCTAAGCTTAGTGGCAATGTCCTTGCTGGGTTTTATTGAGCAGGCAAGGAATGTTGCTTGTGAGGCTTAGGAAAAGTTATGCTCTTACCGGGTTTTGGTGAACAGTTAAGGGTGGGACTTTTGTTGGGTTTTGTTGAATAGACAAGAGTTGTATTTGTGGGGACTCAAGAGAAGCAACACTTTTACCGGGTTTTGTTGAACAAGTAAGTGGTAGGCTTTTGCCGGGTTTTGATGGGCAGAAAAGGGTGGTTGTTGTGATTCTCAGGAAAAGCAACGTCCTTACCAGATTTTGGTGAACAGGTAAGGGTGATACTCTTGCTGGGTTTTGGTAAGCAGGCAAAAGTTGTTGCTTATGGTTCTTAATGGAAACAACGCTCTTACCGGGTTTTGGTGAGCAGGTAAGGGTGGTACTCTTACTGGGTTTTGGTGAACAAGTAAGGGTTGGGCTCTTGTTGGGTTTTGTTGAACAGACAAGAGTCGTGTTTGTGAGACTTAGGAGAAGCAACGCTCCTACCGGGTTTTGGTGAGCAGGTAAGAGGTGGACTCTTGCTGGGTTTTGGTGAGTAGGCAAGGATTGTTGTTTGTGAGTCTCAAGGTAGGCAACGCTCTTACCGGGTTTTGGTGAGCAGGTAAGGGTGATACTCTTGCTGGGTTTTTATGAGCAGGCAAGAGGTTTTGCTTATTGGTCTTAGTAAAGGCAGCGCTCTTACCGGGTTTTGGTGAGCAGGTAAGAGTGGCACTCTTGTTGGGTTTTGGTGAGCAGGCAAGGGTAATTGCTTATAAGACCTAAGAAAAGTAATGCTCTTATTGGGTTTTGGCGAGCAGGTAAGAGGTATTACTTGTCCTTCCCGAGGCGTTGGTGCACAAGGGGAGAGGTTCCTTCCAAGAAGCATTGGTGCGCAGGGAAAGGAACTTGTGAATTGGAAGTATTAAGAACAGAAAATGTCTTGGTAGGGTGATGAAGGTGCACACTCATGACTATATCTGAGATAGTTTCCTTTCTTAATTCTAAAGGTTTTGGTAAAAAGGGAGAAAAGTGATAGGTTGAGTTTGTCTCCTATGCCTTTCTTATTAGGTTTGCGTTTGTTTTGTGATATGTGTGTGTTATCTGTAGTGGTTAACTACAGAATCAAGGCCAAACTTGATATGTTGTTTTGCAAGGGTTGAGTAGGACCTTTGAGAAAATATTTTGATCAAAGATGCGAGTACGCATAAGGAAAAGTGGGGAAATGTATGAGGTGAATTCTAAAAAAAAAGGTAGAGACCAAGAAGGGAGAATTTCAAGATAAAGGGAGTTGAGGCAGTTCTATTTGCATTTTTTATGGGTGACCTCAATTTTTGAGGACGAAAATTTTTTAAGGTGGGGAGAATGTAAGACCTGTAAAATTTAAATAAGTAAATAAATAATTATGTAATAAATACGGGTAGTGGAGCCTTTATGGCACTTAAAGTTAAGGTTTATGACATGGAAAAGTACTAGGTCAAGGGGTTGAGAGTACTTTATTGGATTGAGAGGACTTGAGTTCAAATCATATGCATGCTATTTAAGTGTTATTTTAAATATTTAATTTTAGTAATATGTTTCTCGTGAAGAGGGATAATATAATCTCATACTTATAGAAATTATCAAGAAACATGAATTGGTTTGATGGTTACATATGGATTTGGCATTGACATGGTTAGGGGTTCGATCCTTGCTAGAACCAAATTAAACTTTCTTTTTTGCCAAATTTATTTTTTGTATGAAATTGAAGGGACAAAAGAACCCTATAGCTGTGTGAGAGAAACTAAGGAGGCTGAGAAAAGAAATGTAAAACAGCCATTGAGAGTGAATTAGAGAACAATTTTAGAAGATTAGAAGCAAGTTGGAAGGAGTCAAGGGCTAGACTTTTGGTGCCCAAAGACTTGAATAAATTCCAAGAATTTGGCAAAGAAACCAGGTTAGGGAAGCTGGATCACGTTTATTTATGTTTTTGAATAATTACATGAATTATAGCATGATTGTGTATGCTCTTTACCGTATATTATTTTTGGATTTTGTGTTTTTGGAAAATTCCCAGAGACCGCCTGGCGGGCGACGAACTGCCGCTAGGCGACGCATATGCTTGTGTGTGTTTTTCTAGGTTTCAAGTGGAACCACCCAGTGGCACAAACTGGACCGCCAGGTGGTGCTTGCTGTTCAACCAAATTCTGGGTTTTCTAGATGAAGGGCCTGGCGGTGGTGATTGACCCGCCAGGCGACGCGAGCTTTTGGTTCGATTTTAATGTTCTGGGTGTGTGGGGATGATTCTAATCGGGGGAAAGAGGTTGTTCTCACTATGTGAGAATGATTACTAGTTGTATTCCAATGAATCATACATGGTTGGTGGTTAAATTGGAAGAGAACCTCATGGACATCGTGTTAGGGTTTGTGAAATTAGGAATTTAGAGATGGACTAAATTGAATGTATAATATTAATGGAATTTCGTCGATTAAAAGTTTTAAGGGATGAATTGTGATCCTAAATCTTTCAGTGGCGAGTATTGAGTTGAAATTGAAGGAAATCAGGATGGTTGGGCTGGTTGAGATTCGCAGGCGTAAGGGAAGAGCTGCAAAATTCCTGGAACTGTAGGAACCGCCTGGCGGCACCCATTTGGCCGCCAGGCGCCGTACCAGTGATGTGTGGTGATCTGATTCATGAAAAATGTTATTTTTCGTAGTTTTCGCGGAACAGGAACCGCTCGGTGGTAGTATAGTCCCGCCAGGCGCCACTTTTCTCATTTTTGGGCGCTAGGCGCCACCATTTTTTTTGGTTTGCACAGTTTTTGTAAAACTACATTTACCGGTTCGTTAACCGTCCAATTTAGGTGAAATTTAGACATGTGTTCCACAACATGTAGTTCCCCAGTTTGAACGGTGGAGCTTTGATTTGGAGGTCAGCAGCTAGAGGTATACGTTACTTAATATTGCTGATTTTGGAGTATTTAAAATACATGAATAAGCTCTGGATAATTTCAAGTAACTTCTAATGAAGCATGATTGGATTATGTGGTAAGTCTCTATCAATTTGAATGTCCCTTTGGGTTAGTCACATGTGGAGAATTGGTTATTGGTGAATGCATGTGTGTCAACATTAATTTGCATTGGTGCCTAGGATCATGTGCTTAAATTGTTAGAATGATGTTGCTTATACTTGTTTGAGCATGCGTTATTCATAAGTTAGAATTGAATGCTAGCATGGGTTTAAAGGGGGAGAATGTATATGAAATGGGAATGGATTGATTTTACTTTGTTTTGGGTGCTTAAAAACTAATTTTGCGCAAGTACTGGTGTAGCATCTGGCGATGTGTTTGACCGCCAAGTGATGGCTACAAAACCAGTAGAGAATTGAAGCGTATTGCGCCTGACGATAAGGGTTGTCCCGCCAGGCGATGCTTGTGGAAACAGTAGCATTGGAGGCACTTGGCGCCTGGCAGCACGTGTCCCCCGCCAGGCGGTCTGGAAGCCTTTGAGCTTGGAGACTCGTGTGGAGCACCAAGCGATTTTTGATGAAGCAGACACTGTGTTTTGCTTCCGTTGGATTTGCGTGGTCTACGAGACTTTGGGCGATATCTCAAGGGTCAGATGTTGGAGTGTTCCTGGAGTTGTGGCTCAGGATGGAGGGTAATATGAGCATTCTTTAAGTTGTGGCTTGGAATAACAAGTGTTCCCGCATGTGTTCTACAAGTGGTGGCTTGTAGGTTGGACAACAACGATAGCTTGAGATTATCAACGAAAGACGTAGAACATGGATTACATGGTGGTGGCCATGTGTGATGAGACCAAAGGATGGAGTTCCTTTAATATGTGTCTTTTGGTTATATAAATTGTTGCATATGTTTATATTCCTTTAGCTCACCCTATTTGCGTGTGTTTGACGATGATCGTGTACGCGGTACACGGGAGCAGATGATGTTGCAGGTGGTACTGGTGGAGCGTAGAGCTGGAGCGTGGGCTAGTTGGGAAACTTTATGGTATCATTTTATCATTTTTTTATGAATTTTAAGGATTTTCTTGTAATTATTTGAACTATAGAACTTGTCTTTGTAATGAGACTGAGTTGATAATGTATTATGTTTAATAAATATTTGGTTTGGATTTGGTTTTATTAATGTAATAAAGTTTTAAATTCCCGCAGTTTTTGGGAAATAATTTAAAATAAATGAAGTATTATTATTATGTTTTTGTTTTATTATTTAAATTCGTAATATCCAGATGGGATGTTACAGGTGGTATGGTACAACATGGAATATGAATGGGAATTTGGTTTCAAATGTGGACACGAGGTTCGAATGCATGATTATTGTTACTTGATTGTATGAATGTATCTAGTATGAGTCAGTGCATAATTCCTTGGAGTTTCTAGGTGAGACTTCAGGGTCGTGCTTCAGTGGTCGAGACGTAATTCCATGGCTCTTGATAGTGGGTGATCATGGTGGTGCCCCATCTATATAACTTGGTAAGGATTGCATCCTGACACTCTAAGGAGTCAGTTAGTCTCACTTAGAGCGGACTAACTCCTGTGCTGAGAGTAGCAGGAGGCCTGAAACTCATTAAGGGCCAACCTTGTGTGTGAGGGAATTGATTCATTGTAACACTTAGCTCGGGGGTGAGCAGCTCGGGGGTGAGCAGAGGTATCCACCACAAGTACAAGCATCTGTTGAATCCGACCAGGTTATATGTATCTGGATGAATCGAGTCGAGTCTTAGTGTATTGCTTTGAAAAGTCATAACATGATTAGATGATATATGTGTATTGGATTGTGGCGATGTATCTGATTGCATGATAAATATATTTTGGGCTCTAGCTTACCCTTCTGTTGTTGTGTGTTCTGCTGTGTGGGTTTCTCTTTTGCGATGATCATCAACTTGTTGATGTGAGCAGATGCGAGGAACACCCGTGGTCAACCGGGAGGTGATGGTTTGCTGCTTAGTCGACTGGACTTGAGCTTCTACTTTATGTCTTTTGCTAGGGCTATGGCCCATGTATTATTTGTTTGTACTGTGTTTCCTGTTACTTTAGACCTCGTATTTTATCTTGTTTGACATCGTGGTATGCCTTGACGTTTCCTTTTTCATAACTCTTGGATATCTTTAAGGAGTGAATTCCTACTCCGCATCTCTACTCATTATCATTTCGTGTGACGTGTCACTGAAGTAAGTTTATTTATAAAAAATGGGACGTTACATCAGTAACATTACAACAATATTATCACCTACTAATATAATATCACGCATATTTAAAAAATGCATACACAGGCGCTATTGTCCTATGTTTACCCTAGTATATATATATATACATAATATATATATATATATATATATATATATATATTATGTATATATATATATATATATATATATATATATATATCAATTAAATCAGTTTTAGTATGTTAGCATTTTCGTGATTTTGAAAATATAACAGATATACAAAATATTCTATACGGAGAAATTTTTCTTTTAGCTTATTAATGTATATAACAAAATATTAACCATATGTATATTTTAATTTTCTAAATTTAAACAATAATTAAATATATTTTGATCTATATATAAATATTTATTTTAATATAAAAGATTTCCCAAAATCTATAATTTAAATAATATTAAATAAATGTTCTGAACATAATATTTACAAACTATTTTTTAAATATGATAGATAGTCAAAACGCAACATTCATTATACATATATTCATTATATCAGTAAATAATACATAAATTATTAATATCTTTATATTAAAATATATTTTACTAATAGATATTTCTTATAGTAGAAAATAATAAATAAATTATTAATACTTTTTACTAAAATATATTTTATTACTAAATATTTTCTTTTAAAAGTAAGAAAATGTAGCAATTCTTTTTTCTATAAATTCATATTTAGCTTTCATGAGACATTGCAAGTGAGATCTCATTTTGCATACAAATTTGAGATTTTGGGTGAGGATTTAGAGAAGAGTTATGGGGAAATTTGAAATAAAAATTATTGGAGTTATAATGACAGTTATGATTCTAACAAGTTTTTCTGAAGCTAATTTTTGGTGCAATGTGAAGTGTAAAATAAAATGTGAAGAACAACCATTTCCTGAAGTATATGATAAATGTATGAGGGATTGTAAATCAAGCTGTAGTAAACTATCCTCTCATCCTGTTTACAATTGTATTACTGGTTGTCACCTAATGAAGTCCATTGCCACAAAGAATGGTAAGTATTCTAAAATTATTTTCTTCTTTTCATGATTTTATGTATTTTTTTCTCTATATTTGATTTCATTCTTTTTTTATTTTGATCATTGACTTTGTTTGCTTTTGATTTTGACCATTGACTTTATTTTCTTGTAGGTGTTAATGATCTTGTGGACAATGTGATGAATTCTTGCATCCAAGAGTGTAAGGAAAGGTTGTAATTAATTTGTAGCAATAATTTTTGAACACAAAAATGTTAAAGGAAATAATATTCCTATTTAATTATTAGAAATACATCTTAATCAATAAATAATATTTGTTATCTATTTTCATACTTTTTCTTCCTACTATTTTCTTTCATTTTTTTATATCTTCCTTTTAATTGTTGAAAACTCGGGTATTAATTAATAAATTCTTTTTTTAAGAAAATGTTACAATCAAATTCCATAAAAGAAGATAACTAGAAAAAAGGTTTGTAAGAGAAAGTACTATTTATATTTAAATTCTGAAGATGTGAATTACAGATGGGAATATAAACTGGGTGATTAAAATTAGAATAAGTTTAAAAATATTTAATTGTTTTATATTTTCAAATACATATGAATAAATCAATGAATAATATTATAACGGAACTAATTAAATTGCAAAAATTTATTTCTGCTTATAATTTAATTATTGCAACTACATTTCTTATAACGGAATAAATTCTACTTGAAAGATATAAAAATTGTTTTAAATAGATTTTTTTCTCATGATAAACTTTCAAATACGGTGATGGTAGAGATGTAGAGACGCCACATGTATATTCCATCTTTAAATTTTAAATAACTCTCAGATCATTTATAACAATATAAAAAGGATTTTCTTTTTGTGTCCATATTTTAAAATATTAATTTTATTCTTTAAATATAATAATTTATTAAATTTTTAAAAATTGACTGTTATTTCTACGAACTTCTTATACAATCGAATATTTTTGTTTTTTTCTTTTTTTTTAATTATCAATGATTATTTTTTTATAAATCTTAAACCCTAAACCCTACATCATAAACCCTAAATACACAGACGTGATAGCGCCTATATTTATGCTAGTATATGAAAAAGAAGATGACTATGTGACAAGATCCTTTTCCAGTTAAAAAACAAATTAATATTTTATATCATGTGAAATTTAAAAAACAAATAATACACTTTCTCACATAATAATTATATATTTGTACATTAATATAATCAACGGATATAAGTATTTAATAAATTTAATTTTTTCAATAGATAACTGTATTTAATTGGATGGTAATGTAACTGATAAGTGGTTCACATTCGTATTATTTTGTTATATCATTTTACTTTTGCTTAGTTGTCATTATATTATATGTCATACGTCATTTTCCTTTTTTATTATTTTAAAATTTAACTATTTATAAGTTTATAATTTATTATTTTATAATTTTTAAATTTTTAAATTTTATAAATTTATAATTATATAATTGTATATTTTAATAATTTTAATATTTTAATTACAAATTATATAATTATAATGGGTTGTCGTCACATGCCATCTCTATTTATTATTTTATTATTTAAAATTTTGTAATTTATTGATTTTATAATTTTATAATTGTATAATTTAATATTTTTAATATTTTAATTAAAATTTTATAATTATGATTTTATGCTTTTAATTGAAAATTGAAAATATATCATAATTTTATATTTTATCCTAAAAAACATAACATCACACAAATTTTATACCAATTTTATATTTTATGTTTATTAGAATGAAATATAAAATTAAGATATAAGACGTGAAACTTCTCCTTCCAAGCACACTCTATTGCATAAATAAACTCTATACTATACAAAATCTTTACAACATAATGGTTTTCTCCAATCACCATTGTATCCTCTCCCTAATCACCATTTCATCGTCTTGCTTTTTCTTACTTCTTTATTTGATTTCTTTATCTTCGATACCTCCATCTCTTTTTCTATTCTTCTTTCTATTCCAATTTTTATCACCAATATCTTATTATTTTCAAAATCAAATGGTACCACAGCAAAAATGAGGAATTAAGAAACATTTTGGACCGAACAATTATTTCTTTTGAGTAAGTTCATTTTTTGCCTTTTTTTTCGAAACAATATGTTTTTCTCTTGTATGTGGCTTTTCTATGCTATAGGCATATCTTTATGATAATAAATTCATGCTCTAATTGTTTATCAAACTCTCTTTGTGTAGATAGAGCTATTTTAGCTTTTGAAGTTGTGTAGGGGAAGAACAATATTAGGAATCTACTTTAAGATAAGGGAAGCTAATTATTTAGAAGGTTTTAATTTTCTTAATATATTGAGTCTTGGTTTTGAAATTTAATTTGGGGTATTCATAATTTGATTGTTTCCTAAATAGGTGAGAGGTGACAAATTTATATTAGAAAATTATGATAAAGAGTAGAAGAATTGATTTTTTTTTACAAAAGGAATGTTTGTGATGAAGATGAAAAAAATTCTAAACTTGAAAAACTTCACTATAATCCAAAAATTGAAGAAAATAAAAAACAACTCTCTAAAGTTCCTAGAGTTGCATATAATGAATTTGAAAATGTTTTAGATTGTGATCCGCATAAACGTCCTGAAATTTGGCAATACCCACCAAATCAAATTGATAAGGTACGAATGACTTATCTAAAATGGGATCCATATCAAATGCATCTAGAGAACTATTCGTTGTCTAGTAAAGATGGTTATCCAAGAAGATACCAATACACATGATTTAGCTTATTTCCTTCATGGTTAGAGTATTTGGTATTCACTAGTAAAAGATGTTCGATATTGTTTATCATGCTATCTTTTTAGTAAAAAAACCAAGCAGACGACCTGACTCAAATGTTTTCATTGTTACATGTAATTGAGTTGATTTTCATTGAATTCTAATTGGCATTGTGTTGATTGTCATCAACATATTTTATCTTTTTTTGAGTGTTTTTTTTATAGGTTTTAAAATTTTTTCTAGCAAGGACTATGATAGTTTATATTGCAAGGGATATTACAACAAACTTCATTTCTGATTCAATTATTCAAGTCTTTAAAAGTTACCTATAGTAACTTTTGCTTTTTTTTTTAATATGTGATTGTTGATAATAAATTTTATGTTACACTTTCATATATATTATTATCATATTTTTTTGGATTCTATTATCATATGTGCTTGTTTTGAATAGAGAAAATAATGTGAGGAAATAAATTTTTTTAATATAAAAAAAATAATTATATATAAAAAATATAATTTGGACCCCCTAAAATTTTGGTCCAAGTTCCACCACTGCCAACACACCCTCTCATCGAAATATATACATCTCGAGCTTCATACTAGACATCAGACCTTAAGACATTCATGGGTGGTTCGATAGTAGTCCGATAGTGGGTGGAACAACATGTCTAACAAATGTTAGAAAATGATTACTCAAATAATACTAATAATAATACAAATATAAAATGATATAATAATAATTATTAAATCAATAGTAATACTTAAACATATATATAAATCAATGAATATTAATAAGAGATCAACAATTATAATAACAATAATAAATAAAAATAAACAAGGAAAGGAGTAGAAATATCCTGGGTTGAGGCACGCATAGCGCTATCCTTAGAGAGAAAATGCCCATACTGCACAGGACTAAACAAATACACAATCATATGTGTTTCAAATCAAATGCGTTTCTCTCCCAAGATACAACAACCCGTCAAATCGATCGAGTGCAGCGAAGGATCTCCGAACCTTATGAACACCACTGTCTTAAAGATAATATAGAGAAGAAAAGAAGAACACTTTTTAGAGAACTCTATTGTTTATTGTTTTTGTTGTTTTTTTCCCCATGCACCTAGGTGGTATTTATAGGTAGCAAAAGGAGACAAACGAGTAAAGTGTAATAAGAATATAGTCATTATCCATAAAACACATTAACCCATAGATTAGAGGTTTATAAAAACTTCAGTAACAGTAGAATTTTTATTTTAATTATTTATTTTTTTAAATTATATTAAAATATTTCTAACAATCCCCACATAATTTAAAAAATAAAACAAAAATATATTATCTTTTAAAACAAAATATTGTAGTTCAATGTAAGGAACCTTCCGGGTCTGACCCTTACACCTAGTGCTTATAAACTTCCACCGAGAAAATGCAGAGACTTGATTGTCTTGAACTACATCCCCTGTGGTCGAGTTTTAGTAAATAAAACATACAATATCAGTGTTCATTATAGGTTCTAATCAGTGGGTACACGTTACGGCCTTGTGCATGTATCTTGTTTCATGAGTTTCACTTAGAGACTTGTCCATGTCTCACAATGGCGGCCCCACCATCACACTCACTAGGTAAACCCTCCCTCAAAGGGTGGTTTGTGACTCACACCCCTATAATAATTGTCATTGGGTTTATTAAGAGGTATTTTATTAAATAATGCACATACCTCAACCATTTGGTTTATTAAGAGGTATTTTATAAAATAATATATAAGCATAACAATGCATATACCTCAACATAAATTATTGCCACAATTTATAGTACACCTCGCCATAGGAATGAGACATAAAATTTAATCAAATTATTTGGTGTACTTTAGTCAACAACAACTTCGTTGTTACCCATTGAACTCCATTCCATGAGATTGCCATTCATGTGGAGATGGGTGTCCATTGTTACAACTAATTTATGGGCTATAGTCTCATTCACCTCGACGAATCAAATACTTGTTGTTGATGCATCAACCCTTTGATAAGTAGATCTATAATATTTCTTTTTGACCTGACAAAGTCAAGAGAGATAACCATGAGTACTTAAGTTTGTAATACATTTGTCTCTCATTCTCATATGTCAAATTTTCATTGACATTTTTATTATAAACTTTAAATATAAAAATTTGATTGTCAGGATGCATTGGAAAAAAAATAAATAATTTATGTTTGCATAGTATACCATGACAAAACAAATTTTTAACATATTTCCATGATAGGACACCTTCATCCAAGGTTAAAACATAACCATAACCAACAGGTGATCTTGTGTCACTAGAATCAATAACAATTTACATTAATATATCCTTCAATCATCTCAAGAAATTGGACATATTGTCATAACTAGACGAAACACAAATAATATTACACTAGATGACAAATCAGTGAAGTATATATTCATTCACTTTATAATATATATAACCAATATTTTTTTTCTCATTAAAAGGTATATTAACCTTTACAAGACACCCCCACACTTTGAAATATTTTAAATGTGGTTCTCCTTTCTTTCATAACTCATAAAAAGTTTTATCACAATCTTTTGTGTTCAAAATATGGTAAGCAGGATATAAAATTTCATTAATATAATGTTAGGCAAACTAGAACTTGAAGCATAACATTTACCATATCAAATAAAAGCATTTTTTTTCTTTCGCTGCACCATTACATTAACACCATATGAATATGTTGCTTAATGAATTATACCATGAATTTTACATAAAAAACTCATTTATAAAGACATGTATCATCACTTCTTTAATTAATTAATTTTGCACCTCAAAATTTTATAATTTGAATGGTCTCTAACCAAAATTTCTCAACTTCTTAACAATTATAATAATAGCATGTCATAAATCACAACTTAACATTTTGTAATAATCAAAGAAAACTTATAAATATTTTATTAGAAGATAAAGGTACTTAACTCAAACAAATCATCACAAGTATATCATTTACCAACCAAAATACATGTTTAGAAATAATAATCTTATTGCACTTGAAAACCACTTCATAACCTTGTTGAGCACAAGAAAGTTTCTAAATTCAGAAACATGAAAAAATCCTTTTTATTCATAAATCTGATAATTTATTAGTCATTTTTTTTTCATATAAATATCAAGTTTTTTTTTTTTTTGCAAATGCAAAGTTTAGTTCAAGTGTTTTCCATAACACAGTAGTAATTTTAGTATGACAACTTATTTTATAATTGTTTTCATACAAAACAATTAAAATATATACATGATATAGAACATCTTTATCAATGGTAATAATAGACAATATTAAAGCATAAATTAATATAACAACAAAAACATTAGTTATAGACATCACAAAAAATTATTCAATAAAGAGGAATATCATTTATCCATAATTTTGATTTATTGTTACTAATAGAAATAGAAACAATTATACACATCAATTTTTAGGCTTAGTTGAAACTGATTTAATTATAACCATAAGAAACACATTAGTTCACAAAATATGTTTTCAATCTTCAACTCTATATTGTTTTTAATTTTAGAAATGAATGCAGATGAGTAATCAAACATAGAAATAACAAAAAAAAAATCTCTATAAGAATGTTAGAAAATGATTACTCAAATAATACTAATAATAATATAAATATAAAATGATATAATAATAATTATTAAATCAATAGTAATAATAAAACATATATATAAATCAATGAATATTAATAAGAGATCAACAATTATAATAACAATAATAAATGAGATAACCCCTTATAAAGTGATTTGCAACAAAAAAAACCGATTTATAAAGTGAGATTTGCACTTACTTATATACTATAAAATCGTCTTATTTCTAGCAAAATGTGTGACTCTCGACATAACCCCTTCTTCATCTACCTCTCAAGATCAACGCTCCACTTCGTTTGAGTTTTATGGGTTCCTATCAATGAAATTTGTGAATAGTGAATAAATGTTCTCTAAATGCTTCTCTTCACAACCGAGAACGCAACACCCACTCACTCTTCATTGTGATTTCACAATCAAACACAATTAGACACTCAACACCAAAAGAAAGATTGTTGAGGATATAAAAAACTAGAGACCTTTTCATTTGTTAAGTCTGGGCAAACCTTTTTTTTGGTGTGGCTTAGTGGCTATACGTGAGTAAGTTTTCTATGCTTAAGAATTATACATGAGAATTCATGCCTGGCTTGGTTGAAAGGTGCAGCACATGATTTAGTCTCAAAAGGTATTTAGGAGTAAAACATATATGCTTATTGAAATGTCCATGATGAAAGGTGGGGTTCATGTTTTTTTACATCTTAACTTGTAAGCCATTCAAATACATTTTGGGCGTGGCTTGATTCGGCAGCAACATTTCTATCCATACCCCCGTTCCATTCTACTCTCATGCTTATTAACACTCCACTTTTCACCACACTTATTTACTATTGATACTTTAAGATACTTTAAGTCACTTTAGGTTTGGTTGTTTTATTTTATCATTTTAGACCACTTTAACTATATTTTTAATTTGGTTGTCTTAATTTTTTTTAAATAATTTTATATATAATTTTGTATTATTTATTTTTAATATTTTTAAAACTACTTTAGATGCACTTCTAATTTCATTATTTCAAGATTTTTAAATCACTTAAAATACACTTCTAATTTGGTTATTCTAATATTTTAAAACCACTTTAGAAGTACTTCTAATTTGGTCATTCACTTTAGATGCACTTTTAATTTGGTTATTCGAAGATTTTAAAACCACCTTAGATGCACTTTTAATTTGGTTATTTCCAAATTTTAAAACTACTTTAGATTTCACTTTTGATTTGGTTATTTTCAAATTCAAAATTACTTTAAATGTACTCCTAATTTGATTATTTTTTAGGATAATGATAGAATACCTCACTTATTTGACCCGATTTTTACCCACTTACATGGCATGGGTTATTTTATTATTTTTAAATAATACAGTAATTGAAGGCAGCGTCCCAGGGCTTTGTGCGTGATGTGCATGTGCACTGAATTGGAGAAACATTTTAAAAAAATATAGTGCGTTGGTTCGGTTTTCCCTCGTCCTTCTCCTTCCCCGCAATGTTCTTCTTCGACCAGCTTACACAAACACAGAGGTATTTCTTCCCCAAGAGTTTTTTCTTCCCCAAAAGGTTGTTCTTCCATAAAGGTTGTTGTTGTGGGTAGCAGTCGAAGCGGATAGCGAACTTCTCGAGAGTGGTTTGGGTTGTTGGACGCGGCGGGTTCGGTAGAAACTGGTGGGTATCGTTCGGTGCATTGCTTGGGCGCACTCTTGGTGGCGTAGTTCTTGGTTCATTAAAGGCCATCCACACAAGGAACATTTGCCCGGTAGGTTATCATCCAAAACCCCTATTTGAAGGCGGTTAGTTTCGAAATGGTTATTGGTTGAATGTATGGCTTTGATTCCATTGTAGAATCATTTTTCTTCACTTGAAGTCATTGTTTAATTTGCGGATGTGGTTGAAGATTGTGTATATGATTTAATGTGGTTATTTTTTTACTTCATTGCTTCTACATTCTTGATTTGTGGTTGAACAGTTTAGCATCTTCTGCCATGAGAATTCATAACTACAGTGAAACCCCAAAAACAATCCAACACCAAAGCATGCATTTACTGTTATAAGTTTCATTTACTTGATTTAAATTACTAATAGTCATTAATTTAATTTTGTAGCGTTGTTTGCAATATAAATAGTCAAATCTTGAGGATTGTATGGGTTTTCGACCGATAGGTTACATATGCAACATGGTAAGATCCTAAATTACATGTTAATGTTAGTAATTATGTTATAATGTAGAATAATTTAATAGTAGATTATTGTGTTGTTGTAGGCTGTATTGTTTGCAACAAATGTTATGATGTATAATGAAAGGAAGTTGCATGAACATGTGCAAAGAATCATAATGAATCCCATGTACACGATATTATTCTAATATTTAGTTAAACTTGATATTTTGATAACAATTATATGAAATTGACAAAGTGCATTGTGGAATGCAGGATTGTCTTTTACATGACAGCAATAAAAGAGTTGCGAACAAACGTGTTTGGAAATTAAGTGACTACAATACCTTTTTTTGTAGCTTGCTGGTTGGCATGCAAGACATCCTTAGCGCTGAATTTGTATACATTTTATTACTGTTGTACATTTTTTATTTGTTGCCATGGAAGTTGGTGCATTGTGTTATTTATATATGACAAACAATTAAGTCTTGTATGGTTTTTGTAGTTGTTTGCTCCAATTGTCCATGGTGATCATTGGTGGTGCTACTGTGTGAAGCTTAAGAGCATGGAATTTTTTGTGTTTGATTCCCTTGGACATAGTAGAAAGAACCGCACAAGGATAGAAAACTATATTGTAAGTAGAAATTCTATATGTTTATTACATTTTTTTTGTTATATTGTTTCCCATAATATGTCCAACTTATATGGCAAGCGCGTAACATGGAATTGTTTCTGTCTATGTTATTAAACTGTGAATCGGACCAGAAGCCATCTTTTGAAGTGCAGTGTGTGGACACTCCAATTCAACCTAACGGGTAACTTCTTACATTTTGTTTGTTGAATGAGTGTAATTTAGCACACCTTAATGAGGTCTGAATATTTTGTTGTATTTGTTAAAATTTATTTTTTTGCTTATTTCATTTTGCAGTCGTGATTGTGGGGTCCTAGTATTGAAATTTATAGAGATGTGGGATGGTGTAAGCAAATTTGATGGCAAAGCCTGGCTAACTACACTACTGTAAGTTTACCTGTATAATATGTTTTATTGTTTATAGTGTTTCTTTGAAGATTACATTTGGTAACATTATCTTCATGTTCTTTTTAGGAGGAGCTACAATTAATTAGGCATAAATTCGTTTGTGATTGGGTTTTACATGAAGATAATGTCCACCGCGATGAAGTTATTCAGCACTACGATCTGCTCATGAAGAAATAGCTGCTGTAAATGTAGAAGTTTGTGGTTTTGCATACAACATAATTCTGTGACTATATTTTTTTGGAGACTAAGATTACGAATTTAGGCTTTGATGGAATGTAATAACAAGATTTTTGAGATAATTGTAGATATGTATAGTTAGAATGAGGTAGACACAAGAAATGAATGTACTCATTGTATATTTAGTTTGGAAACTTGGATGAAATAGAAACTGATACATTGGAAACTATTATTTAACTTGCAATTTTTTATCGTATTAAATTTTAGTTCATTCATTGAGAGAGGTTTACTGATGAATGACTTATTTGAATGGCTTTTGTATTGTCTCCAAACCAGATTTTATCTAAAAATATAGTTGAAAACCAGTTCCAGTACTGCTCATACCAAAACTTGACTTGAAAGAGACACTTATTGAATTAAAAAAGTACACTTCATTCTCATACCAGAAAAGTTGGTTTTTTGTTTCTATCTTCAATTCCAATCACTTCTTTAAGTTGTTTGGTGATGATTCATGGCGATGAAATTATTTGGATGAGTTTTGTATTGTGTCCAAACCAGACTTTTAGTTAAAATACACTTGAAAACCAGTTCCACTACTGCTCGTACCAAAAGCTGAGTTTAAAAAGACACTTATTGAATTAGAAAAGTACACTTCATTCTCGT
>Ga0214544_1002913_pt1 | contig 35734 bp, 39 predicted proteins | sample CNSS3metaG_FD_160074 | JGI IMG/M metagenome (GOLD analysis project Ga0214544, IMG submission 160074) | Root nodule microbial communities from cowpea collected in UCLA plant growth center, Los Angeles, California, USA - CNSS3 | ecosystem: Host-associated > Plants > Roots > Nodule | place: USA...
TTGTATAGATTTTATAAGAACTAACTTGTTAAAAATCAATTCCGTGTTCGTTGGGAGACGACTTAGGGTTACTTTACCCTTTCTATTTTCTTGACTACTATCTTAGCAATACTGAAGTTGCTATAGCTTAGTACTATTAATTTGATCGCGTCAACGACAAAGTTTTCAAATTTGGCTCCGTTGCCGGGGAACACAGTTAGAATTTTTATCATTTTAGTTCTTATTTTTTTATTATTTTGATTTTATTTTTTTGTTTATCACTAACATTTTTTTTTATCTCAATTTTTTTTTAACATTTATTTTATTTTCTTTAGTTATTTTTTTTAGTTACTTTATTTTTTTTAAGCATAATTTTTGTTTGAGGATTTTTGTTGGGAAATTTGTGAAACTAGTTGGGAAAAACTTTGGCTAAGGAAAGACAAGGTATTTAAGTTGTCCATTGATACACACCTCTCTTTCTTGGAAGTCTACTCAAGAAGCTTTCAACTTATTTCTTTTCAAAAAACCTCTTTCAAAAATGAAAAATAATTTTTCATATGAAAATAATCAACAGTGTGATTTTCAAGTGAACTATAATTATTATCCACATCAACCACATGATCCATATGATTATCAGCAGCAAATTGTTACACCTACTTCTGCACCTGATATAAGTAGGTTAACTTTACGACAATTTAATGATCTATATCCTAGATCATCTTTTGTGGAATATGAGCAACCATCATACCTTGAGCAACAACCATATTTTGAGTGTCCACCTCAGCCATTATATGTTCCATTTGGTTCTAATAACAACAACATGCACCATCACAACAAGTTGCAGCAATCAATGGACCATCCTATAAGGAAGTTGTGTTATTAATGGATGGATTGAGAAAGAAATTAGACACCATAGATGAAAGGTTGCGAGCTGATCAACGATGCAAAGATATTGAGCAAAAATGGTATGGAAATGATAAAGTATTGTATGACATGATGGAGGATGCAAGCAACAACAACTTTGTAGAATTACTTTGTACTGTTAATACCACCCTTCAATGCCATCCGAGATTTGCTGAAATCCCAGAATTTAGAGCACTTCGTCAAGAAATAAAAGATATGCTTCTAAAGTTTGCCATTAGAGCTGAACAAATGTCAGAAGATTTAAGTTAGCTAATGAAAGACAAAGCTGTGGAGGCCACCTTAAAAAAACTTATGAAGACGATAGTTGAGCAAAGGGATGAAATGATAATGTTAAGGAGCATGAATCAAAGGATGGAACAATTGAGAACTGATGTGAATGAGTACACGATTCAAATGTTAGATCAACCAACACCAGAATCACATCACAGTGATATATCTAGTGATAGATATAATGATGCTCATAGTAATATGTCTATTGATGGACATATCAATTATTCTAAAAATGTTGCTGATGAAGAAATTGAAGATTCTCACACATACATATCTACTGATGGATATGTTGATGATGCTCAATGTGAATATAAAGTTTTATCTATTGATGATGATATGAGTTTAAATGATCTTTTTGAGGAGTAAAGTTGTGAGAACAATACAATGGAGGAACCAAGTGCAGTTGAAGAGCCAACGATATTCGAAGATGCAGGTGAAGCATCAACTATTGCAACTGACTTGATTAATGATGAAGCAGCATATTCAACTACTTCAAGTATAGATTTTTGCTCACAAGGTGAGATTATGAGGTTTACTGATGATCCTGTTAACCACCCGAATGCACCTGATGATGCTCAAATTGAGTTGAAGCCACACACTCCACACATCAAGTTTGTTGATGTGAATGATGCAAATAAGTTTTCAGTGGTGATTTTTATTGACTTGGCTGCGGAGAAAAAAGAAAGGTTGTTGCAAAAGGAAAAGAGGTTAGACTCATATTCTTTTGAAAACATTGTTGATAAAAAAGTTAATTTGCATGCATGTTTGTTTTTTGTTTTTAATTTTAAAAGTATTATAAATTTTTCAAAAATATGTGTTTTTGTTTTCTATAATTAAATTGTACAAGCTGACTTGTACTTTATAAAATTAAGAAAAAAAATTGACATATGTCCAGATTGAGCCAAAAGTCACAATTTTTCGTTTCCTCCCAAAATAAGTCCATAAAGGACATTTTTTTTTGAAATAAGTGTGGGGGAGACAAACTATAGGTTGGATTTTTCTTTTTTTTTTGGTTTTTGTTTTCATTTAAAAAGAAAAAAAATTTGTGATTTCTTTTTTAGAAACTTGTGAAAGTATTAAGTTTTTACTAAGTGAAACTTTTAAACAATATGTCTCATAATAAATCCACAAAAAACATTTCCCTGCTTTCAATAAAACATATTGACATTGGATTTCTAGGATTTGATTCAGTAATTGGGATGTTCATATGAGTGGATTGTTTCTATGATTTGCAAAATGAGTTGATTTGAGAATTTCTTGATTAAATCTTTTGTAAAAGAGTTTGATCTTGTGAGTTTTGAGCCTTAATGTAAAGGATGGACCGCCATATGCCATTCCTATTTTTTTCTTGAGTGACTTGCTCATGTTTGTTTATACTCAAATATTTAGCTTGATTCTTTTGTTTTGCAACTTAGGTGAATATGCATGATTTGATATGACTGAGGCATTTCTTGTTTTTAGCTACTTGGAAAAATAAGCCCACCTTGATATTAATCCATTGGTAGCCCCTTTGAGCTTTAAACTTTTTTTTTCTTGTTTTAAGCCCATTGTAAACCCTTAAAAAGAAAAAGACCATGTTTTTCCTTACCTTAGGAAGAAAGAAAGGAGCTAGTGGATTATGTTAGGATTGGTTGAGGAATAAAGTGTGGGTGAGTACCTCACCCACAAATTAATAAAAATGGCAAAAGGAAAAAATGTTGATGAAAAAGTGTTGAAATGAAAAAAAATAATTGCTTTCTAAAAAAAAGAGAGAGCAACAAGCAATAAATGGAAAAGAGTTGTTTTGAAATTATGCTCCATTATTCTTCCTACATTACTATTTCAAAAACCCAAAAATCCTAAAATTTTTCCTACCTTTGCCTTGGCCCCATTATAACCTGTGAAAAGTCCTCATGATCTTTGATTGCATATTTTCTGAAAGTTTGTGAATATTAGAGTCTTGTTAAGTATTAGGAGTGTTTACTTGCATGGGTATTTTGAGTGAGAACACAAGCCGAAACACTTGAGAGAATTTTGGTGAGGAAATACACACTTAACTTGAGTGCTTTCTTTCATAATTGATTGTCTTGTGAATTCAAAAGATTAACTCAAGTGTGAAAAATAGAATTTTTTCATTTGTATATGCATGATAACTTGATTTCTAGAGTATTGATTTGTCTCCAGTGATGTTCATTCCTTTGATCCATTGTTGATGTGAAATAAAATACCTCAGAACAAGTTTTGAAATTGCTCAATTTTGCCCAGGAGTGAAAAGGATAAGTGTGTGGTTATGATGAATGCGTATTTTTGCCCTCATTTAATGTTTAATTCTAGGTATTTAATTGAATTTGTGTGCTTAAAGATTGATTTAATTGGGATTTCTTATAATTGGATTTATTGAGCATGAGATACAAAAACATGTTAAAAATAGCTTTTTAGTTGTATAAATGTTCTTTGGATATTTTGAGGTGTATTAGTGCAGTTGCAGCTAAGTTGAGCTCATGGAGGTGTGGAAATAAATTGATTAAAGCTTCATGACACCTTAAAGATAAATCCAAGAATAAGAAATTATCAAAAGCAAAAAAATCCAAGCCAAGCATTGCATGAAGACGGCAAGAAAAGCTTGAAAAAGTGAAGAAGTTTGGCTAAACCAAGAAGAGAGGAACAAAAAACATTGGACCTTGCGATTTTCTTTATCTTTATGATAGAAGATAATTTGGGAAAATATATCTTTAGATATTTTATTTGATATTTTTAAATAATTATCATATTTAATTATATCATAAAATATTAAAAGATAATAACTACCAAATCTTTTTAAATATGACAAGATCTTCTTGAATCTTCTTAGTTCCACAACAAACAAACATATCTTGAAGATATTGGATTATTTAGAAGATAATTTAAGAAGATTGCAAAGGGTTGTTTTGGAAAATTAATACAAATACTAATTGTTGATAATTTATCATATATCTTTAATTAATTAATTAATTTAATTATATTAGATATTGATATTATCAACCAATGATATTTGTCAAATAGTCTATATCTCTCCAAATATTTTTAAATATTTATCTTTATCTTTAATTTAAAAGATATTTGAAAGATTTTAGCAACAGATAAGTCCAGTCCAATTCCTATATAAAGAGACCAAGGGAGAAACAGAAAGGAAAAGCTCGGCACTTCAGAGTTTAGGAACCCTTAGGGGGGCCTAATTTCTTTCTCTCTCCATTCTTCTTCTATTTTTATTTTATTTTGTGTTTCATGGAGTGCTAAACTTTTTGGGTTGATTCTATTGTAATTTCATTATGGATTCTAAGGTTAGAATGAAATAATTTCTTTGTTCTTTTTATTATTGTTGAGGTTTTCATTTATCTATGTCTTTTATCTTTGAATCACGTAAAAAGTAATGATTTTAAATCTATATGCTTGTTGATCATATGACTTCAAGGGTTTTAAATTGAATTGAGACTTTACTTTGATTTTATTTAGAAACTTTCATGTGATTGAATGAGTTTTTACCAATAATTGAGACTTTACTTTGGTTAAAGGTATATACTCTAACAAAAATTAATCGAGACTTTACTTTGATTAATTAAGCTTTTTATTTGGTGAGAAGATAAAAGAATAGACATGATTAGGCGTAGCAAAATTTGATTGAGACTATGCTTTGGTTGAATTTACTGTGGATAATCTAAAAGTTCTCACTTTTAATTGAGACTATACTTTGGTTATAAGTGAGAACGCCAACAAATTAATTGAGACTTTACATTGATTAATTTGTAAATCTACAAAAATAATTAATTGAGCAATAATCTTTAGATAACCGATGATGAATCTATTTTCAAAAAGCAATGGAATCAATCTATTTTCTTTGCTATTGTTTTTATTTCTTTTTATCTTTTGTATTTCTTTCTTGTTTATCTTAATCCTCCCATATTTTTATTATTTTATTTGACTAACTATTTTGTATAGATTTTATAAGAACTAACTTGTTAAAAATCAATTCCGTGTTCGTTGGGAGACGACTTAGGGTTACTTTACCCTTTCTATTTTCTTGACTACTATCTTAGCAATACTGAAGTTGCTATAGTTTAGTACTATTAATTTGATCGCGTCAACGACAACGTTATCAACGTTACAATGACATGCATGATATTCAGAGTAATCATGACGAAGGGATATGGGAGAACATAGCAGCACCCTAGTAGCTCTTGATTTTATTATTATATTTAACTATTTTATTATCATACTATAACTTATGAATTATTTTTAAAGTGATTCACTAACAATGTGTGTTTTTGATATGTGAGATATGGTTGGTTCTGAATCAAGAATTGGGAAGACTAGGTTTAATAGATTTGTGACTCAGATGCATGAGGTCATTGTTGGGTGTATTAATACTGAGAGGATGGTGGTTGAGATAGATCCTCGATCTAGTAAAACGTTTGGCCCATATGCTACTAAGTTTATTAGCTATGTGGGCATGTGTTTACTAAACGCCATGTTTCGATTATGGTTAACTAATAGGATGAGATTGAGGAGACATAGAAGAACCTGCTAATGTAAGATATTTTGGTAAGTATGTATTTTATGTGAATGTGTGTTTATATAAGTTAGTGTATTTTCCTAAGTTAATGTGTCACATGTTTTGTTTGCATGAAGATTCTATCCCCCCTAACCAAGAGTTGGAGGGAATTCAAGACTTAGTTGAAATAAAAATATATGTATGGAAGAAAAAGAAATGATAATCCATGTCTGAAGTACCAGATGATCGAGCAGGTATGGGATTAGTTACGTGCATCTTGGTTGGATAAGGCCTGACTGGTTTATGTAGTTACATTCATATGATAATCACACAAAATCACACATTTTTATTAACCAATTTGTCGTGTTGTTATGTATTGTAGACAAAAAGGACACCAACCCAACATATACAAAGGTGGGTATACATTGTTGGAGAAACGCCTTAGGAAGGCAAAAATAGAGGCTATTGGACTTGAATCTCTTGAGCTAGTACATCCACCTGCTCGCTACGAGATGTGGAAGGCCACTTAGATTAGGTTTGATGGGTGGTTGAGTTCACAATAAGCTCAAGTCAAAACTAAAAGAATTGTAAGTACATAATAGATAACTGAAAATGAATTTTCATTATCAATATGTTTATAATTAAACTTAAATATGTGTTTGCAAGATTCCTTAGTTGAGCAAAACAATTTCGAGATTGTTCATTTCACATGGCCATAGTGACTTACTTACTACAACCATTGCAAGACCTGAGCACCCAAGTCATGTACGTGACACCGCCAGATTGTGCGGACTTCGAGGTTACCTCGGTTGACCACGTTAGACTACTAAATCGTTAAGTCAGGATGCCATTAGGAAGATGAGGATGTAGTTTGAACAAAAGTTGTAACGAATGAGGGCATCCCTAAAAGAGAAAATTGAAGAAAAACTCATGTTAATAGCTAAGAATAAAGAAACGTCTCAAGCAAAAGAAGAGGAATATCCTAATATACATAGAGTCAGTACAAAAGGCTCATGTTCTACTATGGATCATGCTGAAAAATTATTCAGCATGAGTTATATTCTGATGAAGATTTTCCATGTTTGGTTGCCTTAGGATGAATATTGGAAGACTTTGGCTTCTCATCTCATCCATAGTGTCCTCTACAGCCAGGCTTGGCATGTATAATGATTGATGAAGTTAGAGATCCATAAGCTCGATTTCCTCTACAAGGTTCAATTTATTAGAGAGGCCTTAAGAACATTTGTTGCTTGGCTTAAAAGACTAACCATGCCATTTTAAATATTCTTTTTATAAATTATAGAACACGAGCTAACATGATGCTTCAATATTTATTTCAGGTCCCTTGTCATCAAAATAACGTGTGTGAACTTATTATTAATGAAGATGAGGAAATTTCAAAAGCAAGGGATTACCCACTTAAAAGACTTATATGTATATTACCTAAGATAATGGGAAGACTAATAACCATGGAATGGGACTTTCAAGTATTTGGGCTCAAATGTCATGTACCCTTTTACATTACTATTGTTGAGGCATTGAAGGTGTATTAATGTGTCTTATATATTTACCATATTAAAATTATTGCATTTAATGTATAATTCATTTATTAGGTATATGGAAACAATGACTATGGATATGGGTCAATCAAAGGTGTATGGATTTTTTGAGCACCAAAGCATTCAATTGTTTGGCCATACAAGGGTTCATGGCACAAAATATGTTACATATTGGATTACCGCCTCACGAAGATGTATTTACTTGGCTCCATACATTGAATTGTTAGTCTTAGCTAGTGAGCTTTTATTTTTAATGGTAATTAATGAACTAACCATTTCTCCTTCATTGTAGGTCTCATTGGCAATTAATAATCATGATTCTTGAAGAGTGCCTAATTGTTTGGTTTTGTTCCATTCATAAGAAACCCAACTCCGACGTGAAACACTTTCTACAAGGGTAATCTTACGAGTTTCATAACACCAAATTTTTATATAACAATTATGATAAACATCTTTTCCAACATTTATAAGAAGATTAGGTTTTAAGTAGTTTTTTCCTTTCATTTAGTTTTCTTATATATGTACTTTGACTTTGTTAAATGTACTATAAACTTCGTAAGACAAATATATATATATATATATATATATATATATATATATATATATATATATATATATATATATATATATTGTTTAGGATTTTTTTTTTGGTTTTTAGGTTTTGGTTTCAATGCAAAACTAATAAAATATTAAAATAAGGGTTGCAAAATTTATGTCTATTAGTGCACTAACATATATAACTTTATGTTTGCTAAAGCATCAACATACATAAATTTACGTCTGTTATGTATAACAAACGTAAATTTTGGCACTAAAATGGAGGAAATTCAAACCAAAATTTACGTTTGACCTATTTACATTAGATGTAAATTTACATCTATTATTTTAGCACCAGATGTAAATTTACGTTTTTTTATTTTAACAAACGTAAATTTATGTCTCACGAATCTATGTCTAAACTAAAACTGATGTAAATAGCCAAAAGTGTCAAATGTATAATGTAAGACCCGAGAAATTTAATTAATTAAATAAATAATTAATTAATAAATGCGGGTAATGGAAACCTTTATGACATTTAATGTTGGGATTTATGATGCAAAATAGTACTAGCTTAAATGGTTGAGAGTACTTGGTTATTAGGAAAGGACTTGGTTTGAGTCCTGTGTATGCCATTTCTGTGTTATTTTAATGGTTTTTGAGAGAGAAACAATTGTATGCCAAGTTGTCCAAGTATGAATTCTGGATGGATGAAGTGCAATTCTTGGGACACGTGATATCCGCCCATGGGATAGCGGTGGATTCGGCGAAGGTCGATGTGATGGTTAATTGGGAGAGTCCCAAGTCAGTGACAGAGATCAGGATCTTCGTGGGTTTAGCTGGCTACTATAGGAGATTCTTAGAAGAATTCACCAAGATAGTGGCGCCTCTGACATAACTTACCCGAAAAGACCAACCTTTCACTTGGATGGATAAATGTGAGAAAAGCTTTCAAGAGCTTAAGCGAAGGTTGATAAGTGCTTTTATATTGGTTATTCTGGATGTTGGTAAGCCCTTTGAGGTCTACTGTGATGCCTATCACTTAGGGCTTGGATGTGTGTTGATGCAAGAGAAGAAGACAGTGACATATGCGTCAAGGCAACTTAAGGTGCATGAGAGAAACTATCCTACTCTTGACCTAGAGTTGGCAGCTATAGTGTTCATCTTGAAGATTTGGAGACACTATCTCTATGGTGCCCAGTTTTAAGTGTTCAATGATCACAAGAGTCTTACGTATATGTTTGATCAGAAGGAGATGAACATGAGACAAAGGAAGTGGATGGAATTCCTAAAGGACTATGATTTTGAATTTTTGTATCATCTAGGGAAGGCGAATGTAGTGGTAGATGTCCTGAGTACGAAGACAGTGCATACTGCGCTCCTTATGATAAAGGAGGTGGAGCTACTGGAGAAATTCAGAGATATGAAGCTGTAGGTTGAGTTGGAATTTGAGTCCATTAGATGCAGTACTCTGACTATATCTATTGACTTCTTAGACTCAGTTAGAGAAAACAATTGTTAGATGCCAGTTTTAAAAGAGTGAGAGAACAGCTTGGATCAGAGGAGGCAAAGGATTTTACCTTAGGAAATGATGGTATACTGAGATTCCAGGGCAGGGTGTGTGTACCAAATGACACCGAGGTGAAAAGGGTAATCCTTGAAGAAGGGCATAAAAGTCGTCTTAGTTTGCATCTAGGCATGACTAAGATGTATCAGGATCTCAAGGAAACCTTCTGGTGGCAGGGTATGAAGAGGGATGTTGCACAGTTTGTGTCAACTTGTCTGACGTGTCAGAAGGCAAAGGAAGAGCATCAGAGACCCAGTGGAATTCTACAACCTTTGGAAATATCGGTGTGAAAATGGGATAGCATAGTTATGGACTTTGTGACCCATTTGCCACGAACCTTTAGAGGTCATGATACGATCTGGGTTATTGTGGACCGATTGACCAAGAGGTCTCATTTCTTGGCAATGAACTTGAGGATGTCTATGGCCAAGTTGGCCCAGTTGTACCTTAAAGAAATCATGAGGTTGCATGGGGTACCTTCGAGTATAGTCTCAAACAGAGATTCACGTTTCACTTCCCGATTTTGGCAGACTTTGCAGAGCGTTATGGGCTGGAGATCATGTGTTTTTGAGGGTGACCCGAACCACTGGTGTGGGAAGGGCTCTTCGCTCAAGGAAGCTTTCTCCTAAGTTCCTTGGCCCTTATCAGATCTCGAGGAGGATTGGGCCAATGGCTTACGAGATTGCTTTGCCTCCTTAGTTGGCAAATCTCCATCCGGTGTTCCACGTGTCACAACTGAGGAAGTACGTGTTCGATCCATCTCATGTTTTGGAAGTCGAGGATGTACTGATCAGGGAGGATCTTACTAAGGAAGTACCACCTGTTGCTTTAGAGGATAACAGAGTTGAGGAACATCAGGGAAAACCAATCAATCTAGTCAAAGTGATGAGTCATTATTTTCCTCCATTCCACTAGCCTTTGTACCCATTTGATAGTTGTTCAGTGCTTAATTGTTCATCTTTAGTGTGTTTTCATCTGTTGGACTTTATTGGGCCATTGTTTCGAATTTGGGTTAATTTCACATTATTTCGCCTAATTTTCGTTTTTAATTATTTTTTGGTATTTGGGTGAAGCAATTTTGGAGCTTGGACATTAATATTTAGTTGAAGAGACTTGCCACATCATTGCCACATCATTTCCACATCATTTCCACGTCATCTGAGTGAATGGGCCAACACTTGAGGCCTAGTAGTGGCCTTTTTGTAATTTTGAGTGGCAGAATGGCATTTTGTAAATAATGTTACAGATTTGAGGTGACAACGAAAATTAGGTCTCTCTTCCATGCACTAGCCGCATACTCTTCTTCTCCACTTCTTTTTAGCTTGTATGCACATTTAACAGAACCCATTGTGGGATTTACGTTTTGAATGCATTTGGTAGATTAGGCATCTCATTTTGTGGATTTTATTGACTCGGAACAACACCCATTGATGGGGTTTTCGGTTTTTATAAGATAACAACTATTTTGGTTCATTTAAAGCTTTCAAAATCTGTTTTGTTCTTGAGTTTTCATTGAAGAATTCATAAGTTAGGGTTTATGATGTTCTGTATTATTGAATTCAGGTTTGAAGTCTTTAATTGTCCTATTTCCATGTCTAGCTAAATTCGTGTATTGACTCCTTGAAGGAGATGCAATTGAACTTTGAGGTTTTGTTTGGAATTCGTATTTTGTCTCTCTTCATCTTGATTTTGTGGTGAATGGTTACTTTTAATTTGTTAATGCTTAATTTCAGATTTGGTTGGCTGTTCATGTTGATTTCGTTCATGCTTAATGAATTGGATTAAATATCACAGATAAATGGATGTATGCATTGCTTAATTGCATATTAAAACACGTTTTTAACCCTCACTTAGTGGGTCTGAATGAGTGGATTGGGTGAGACAAAAACCTTAATTACGTGACCTGTGGTGAGTAAGGTTGCATTCAAATTCAAGGAGTCAATACTGATTTTAATTCATTCTATTAACATTTGCAAAATTGTTCATAACTATACAATCTAAATCTGCCAAACCCCCCTTGTGTTATTGTGTTGTGTTTGAATATGGAAATTTGAAGTTTTGGACAAAAAAAATATTGGTCGTTGGCAGACAACTTGGTTCACTTTCATATACTACATTTTTATCTGTTTTAATTTGGTGGGGTACAGCCTCTATCACAAAGTCATCTGGGATCGGAGGACAGATGACTCTACTTTAGAGTTAAAGGATCGTATGAGGAAGTCACATTCGCATATGTTTTCCTGGTAAGTCTTCATTTTCGAGGTCGAAAATTTTTGTTGTTGGGAGGAAAGTAAGGCCCTCTTATTTCAGCCCCAATGTTTAAAGGCTACCTCAAAATCTAATGGGCCTAAAGGCTGGTCCTTAGGGTGCCAAGGCCCCTACAGCAGCCAAGGTCCCTCATTCTGCATTCATTTGCAAAATCAGTGCCCTTACTCCTCTCCATTTTTCTCCCCACAGAGGCTCTGCTAGGGTTTGATACCATTCGTCATCAAGCTAGCTTTGTTTCGTTTTCTAAGACATGTAAGTGGTTTCTGTCCCTGCTCTTCTTCTCTGGTTTGGTTCTTCGTGATTTCCATTTTGGCTCCTTGTAGTAATATTGTGCTCCATCTGTATTAGGGTTTTTAGTTCTTAAATCTGCTTCGGGAGCTGTCGTGCTCATTCGCTTAAGTGTCACAATCGTTTAGCTAGCTCTTTCCAAGTAGGGAAGCTAGGGTTTTACGTCTTTTTATCTTTTGGGTTCATTTTTAGTTTTGTTTTGTGTTTATGATGTTATGTGGCACTTATGATCATATGATAATGTATTAGATGTTGTTTGAATGAAATTTTGGTTGTTGTACACGTGAACAGTGGAGGAGATATGATAATCTCACCCAAGCGAATGGTGCTCGTCTAAACGAGAGTATCATAAAACCCTCCCAAGTGTTGTGCAAGCTGTCGCTCAGGCGACGAGCTCCAGTCTTGAGCGAGAAGCCGTCTCGCTCAGGCGAGGAGGTCTCGCTAAGCGAGAGGATGCGACAACACCACCGTTCCTCTTTTCGAGCTCTTGCCTAGGCGATAGGAGCTCGCCTGAGCGAGAGAACCCTCTCATCTCAGCGAGGCCTGTCAGCCTGAGCGAGAAGTTGGGCTTGGACGAGAATGTATTCAGTTCTGTTTTCACTCAGTTATTGGATGTTTGCCACATGTTTGGATTGATTACTCTCTTAAAGCATGAATTGGGTGATTATGTATGAGCAAAAATGGTGCATGGTCTGTGGTGGATAAGTTTAACATGATCTTGGCATGTGACATGTATGGAATGGTTGGTATTGAGAGTGACATTGAATTGGCATGAGAAATGATTCTATATTGATTGATGGAACATGATGGTGGTATGGTTAGGACGTAATTCCACGATAGATTTGTGGTGATGCCTCATTGGTCAGGGCGTAATTCCATGAATCTCTAGGTGAGATCTCATGATGGTGCCTCATTTGGTCAGGACGTAATTCCATGACCCCTATTAGTGGAAGTTCATGGTGGTGTCTCATTTATAAAATTTAGTAAGGATTCAAGGTAAGGATTGCATCCTGACACTCTAAAGAGTGAGTTAGTCTCACGTAGAGCGTACTAACTTAAGTGGTGAGAGTAGTAGGAGGCCTGGAATACTTTAAGGATAACCTTGTGCGTTAGGGGAAGAAACACGATAACAATTAGCTCGGTAGAGTAGTAAAGGCCACCACAAGTGCAAGCATCCGCTGAATCCGACTAATTATATGTATCTAGATGAGTCGTGCCTTGAGTCTTAGTGTATTGTTTGAATGTCATAACACGATTGGTTGATATATGTATTTTGGACTATGAAAGTGTATGTAACTTTACATGGATTAATTTGTAAATCTACAACAATAATTAAAGATATGTAGTTACAACAATAAATATTAAAAGATAATAACTACCAAATCTTTTTAGATATTCAATATCTTCAAGATATATTTGTTTGTTGTGGAACTAAAAATATTCAAGAAGATCTTGTCATATCTAAAAAGATTTTGTAGTTATTATCTTTTAATATTTTTTGATATAATTAAATAAGATAATTATTTAAAAATATCAAATAAAATATCTAAGATATATTTTTCCCAAATTATCTTCTATCATAAAGATAAAGAAAACCGCAAGGTCCAATTTTTTTGTTGCTCTCTTCTTGGCTTAGCCAAACTTCTTCACTCTTTCAAGCATTTCTTGTCGTCTTCATAGAATGCTTGGCTTGGATTTTTGTGATTTTGATAATTTCCTATTCTTGGATTTATCTTTAAGGTGTGATGAAGCTTTAAGCAATTTATTTCCACACCTCCATGAGCTCAACTTAGCTGCAGCTGCACTAACACACCTCAAAATATCCAAAGAACATTTATGCAACTAAAAAACTATTTTTAACATGTTTTTGTATCTGATGCTCAATAAACCTAATTATAGGAAATCCCAATTAAATCAATCTTTAAGCACACAAATTCAATTAAAATACCCAGAATTAAACATTAAATGAGGGAAAAAATACGCACTCATCAGTTGGATTCTGCTTATTTGAAGCTTTCTTTCAGGGTTGTGGCATTTGTATTGTCTTGTCTTTGTGTTTTATTTGGATTACTGTCAATCTCTTACTCCATTTTGTAACTGGCATCGTGGTGTGCCTTAATTCATTCCTGGTTTCTTTTGGGATAATGGCAAGGAGCAGCGTTTACACTCTAAGTCCTTGCTTACTATTTTATTATGTGCTACATTTCCTTTAATTAGGGTTATTAATTAAATGGGGTGTTACACTAGGTTTTCCACAGAAATCGCCCGACGGCAAGCACAGGCCGCCAGGTGACTCAACCTTTCTCACCCAATTTCGGGCTTTATGTATGTTCAACTTAGCGAAGATGAACACCCGCCAAGCGATGCGAGTAAGATTGACTCGATTTTGATGTTTTGTCTAGGCCGATCCTTATTGAGGAAAAATGATTTATTACTAGAGAATGGAATTTTGATTATTAGTAATTGGTGTATTTCAAGGGATTGGAATTAATTGGATGAAATTGATATGTATGCCTGTTAGGGTTTGAATAATTGGGATTTTTGGGTTTAATGAACAATTTGAGTATGAATTATGTGGAGAAGTTACTTGAGGTATGCTAAATTTTTTGTGTGTGCAGTGGGAGGTAGAATTGATTGTGGTTCTTATAGGGAGAATGGGGTTAGGGAAGTTAGGGTTCTTGCAAGTGTAGTGAAAATTCTACATTTTCTAAAATTGCATGCACCGCTTGGCGGCACCTTGTGAGGTGCAGTTGAGGGTCTGGAATTCTTGTGAGTCAGATTAATGATGAATGAGGAATTTAGGGAGTTATCTGGACGAAGAGCTAGGTTGATTTATAAATATGAATTAATAGTATGAATTAATTTGGGGATTAATTGTGAGTTGGAAGAATTATGATAGTAAACAATAATGCAATAGGGGATATTAAACTAGAGTCTTGAGAGGTATAAATAAATGGAAGCAGGGGTTGCTAAGTGGAGTTACTTGAGTTGGATAGGAGGTGTATTTATAGGCTAAAGCTTGATTCTTTTGTGGTTAGGAATTTAGTGCACATTGAGGTAGTATTGGAGGATGGTGATGGAATATGGGTAGGATGGGTTGATTGTAGCATCTTGTGGAGAAGTAGGGTTCACTTAATCAAATTTGGGTATTGGTATGCTTAAATTGGTGAGCCCATATGAGAATAGAAACATTGGAGAGGACTTAACAAGTGAGGGGTTCAAGACCGTGGAATAGGATGTAAGTAAGTTGGTGAAGGTTGTTGTGTGGTTTGATGCCTGGATTAGCAGTATAATCAACTATGTTGTGTAGCGCTTAACAGTAGGATATGCACCGCCAAGTGATAACTACAAAACCAGAGGGGACCTGGAGCGCTTAGCGCTTGGCGATGTGGACGTCCCTCTAAGCGACAGTTGTGTGGACAAAGGAACTAGGAGTGTGAGGCACCTGGCGACAAGATTTATTTCGCCAAGCGATACCTGCAAAGGTAGTGGGTTCTAAGGCGCTTGTCGCTTGGCTGTAGATAGGTTTCGCCAGGCGGTCTACAACTGGCTTTCACCTGGTGACTTTAGAGAAGCACCGAGAGATAATGGAAGAGCATGGGCTTTTTGTGATTTAGATAAGCATGGTCTACAAGGCTTTGGGTGATACCTTAAAGATGGACTTGCTAGAGCATTCTTTGAGTTGTGGCTAGAAATGACATCCCTTGAGTTGTGGCTCGAGATGGAGGGTAAACACGTGGCATTCCTTGAGTTGTGGCTCAGAATGGTATCCCATGAGTTGTGGTTGGGGATGAAGGATGAACACAAGTCATTCCTTGAGTTGTGGCTCGGAATGGTGAGTGTTACCGGTGTGAGTGTGCGAGTTGTGGCTTGTACGAAGGGTCTCCACTCGATTGAGCAATCATAGGTTGTGGTCGGTGATGCACTAATCTTGTGTCAAGAGTATGGATTGTGGTTCGTATTGGGAACTCCACTTGGCGTTGTGAAGTGTGGTCCGTAGCATGATATTCTCTCACGTGTTTCTACAAGTTGTGGCTTGTAGATGGTGGAACCACGAGTTGTGGCTTGTGATGGTGCAACTTCTCTGATGGTGTTTGGTGATGATCGTGTAATTCGTTACATGGGAGAAGATGATGTTGTAGGTGGTTATGGTGAGTCATAGCATCGGAGCGGGGCAACATGAAGATTTTATGTTACAACTTATTTATACTATTTTTGTAACTCAGTTTTATATTTAGTTTTTGAAGATGTAAAATTTGGATTTTTAAATTGCGATTATTATGACGCTTAATGGAATCTTTAATTTTCCCGCGTTTTGGGAAAGAAATTTGAATAATAATGGCAAATTTAATATTATTTTACTTTATTTTATTTAAATTAGTAATATTTGGCGCAATGTTACATATAAAGCCTTTTATGAGTTAGTGGGCGTTGGATAGAACTTGTAAACATTTTAAAATCTTTTCCCACAGACATATTACAACAAATACATTTAAAGTAACAAGTAAGGAAGACAACAATGAACCCAAGGATTTACACTTGCTCACCTTCACCTGAGGCTACGCTTAGTCTTTTAAGCAACCTGTTTAAGAAATTCACTAATAAACACCTTTGACTAGCAATGAGTTTCAATCTCTCCAGGTTACAACGAGTCACTTCTTTCTAGGTTCATGAGTTTATCATCCTCAAGAACACGAATACAAACCTCTTTAGGTTACAACAAGCTTAATCTCTCTAGTTATCCTGTCTCAATGTCCCCCTAAGATCAAGAAGTCACAATTATAATAATCTAATGATTTCTCATGCAGGAAAGTTACAATCAAGCTCACACGGTTCACTTCACTCAGTGAAGAATGTACAATGGTTTCTGTCAACATAATATCACTCTCTAACAAGATGAAAATAGCAATGTAAGCTCACAATATCTTCCCTCTTTCTCTTCAAGAATGAACTTGACAATATTTCAGTACCTCTTATTTTTCTCTATTGTCTCTTTTTTCAAGTGTTCTTCATCAAGGTCTTGGTATTTATAATTGTGTTGAACCATTTGGCCATTGGTAAAGAATTAAAATTCTGTATATGTTCATATCTTCAAATATCATCGTCATTCTTTGTAAGAACCGGGAAAAATAAATAAATAAATAAATATTTATTTAATAGAAATGAAATTAAAGGGATCTTTATAGTAATTAGTACGGGGAATTATGACTAGGAGAAATGGTAGCTCAAATGGTTAAGCGTGTGGAGTGGCGTTGAGTGTACATGGGTTTGAGTCTTGTGTATGCCATTAGTGGGTTAATTTTATTATTTAATTGTTTGGCATGCATGCTGATTGCTGGTTTGAACTCACTAAGAGTATGATTAGTATTGGATGTTTATGTATGCTTAAGTGTTGGTATGGCCTTGATTGGTGAATGTGTGTGTGTGTGTGTGTATATATATATATATATATATATATATATATATATATATATATATATATATGTGTGTGTGTGTGTGACTGATGAGTATGTTTTGGTAGTACTTGCTAAGCCATGTTGAATATATAAATCTATATATGTTAGCCTGGATGTATAATGTTACAAGGGCGTGAAAAAGGACACTATTGATGATATCACGATGATCGAGTGTTGCATGATCATGATGGGTTTTGGGCAAGTATGGGAACATGATGTCAAGTTAAATTATTGTGTTTTGGTACCAAATGCATGGATCAATGATGAGTCATTATTTTCCTACATTCCACTAGCCTTTGTGTAGCCATTTGATAGTTTTTTAGTGTTTAATTGTTTATCTTTATTGTGTTTTCATCTATTAGGCTTTATTGGGTTACTATTCGGAATTTGCGTTACTTTCACATTATTTGACCTAATTTTCGTTTTTAATTACTTCTAGGTATTTAGGTGAAGCAAATTTTAGAGCTTGGACATTAATATTCAGTTGAAAAGAGTTGCCACATCATTGCCACATCATTTCCACGTCATATAAGTGAATGGGCAACATTTGAGGCCTAGTAGTGACATTTTTGTAATTCTGAGTGGCAAAATGACATTTTTGTAAATACTAGTGGCCAAATTGATTTGACCACGAGAATTAGGTCTTTTAGCATCCAGCAACCGCATAACTTCTTCTCCAACCTCCATTTTCACGTTCTCAAGCTTTGGTGGGTGTCCATGGAGGTACTTTTCGTTTTTGACGTTTTGCACTAGTTTTTACCGTTTTTATGCACATTTGACAACAACCAATGTGAGATTTACGTTTTGAATGCATTTGGTAGCTTGGGCATCTCATTTTGTGGATTTTATTGACTTGGAATAATACCCATTAATGGGGTTTTTAGATTTTTATATCACAGTAGCGTTTTCATTCCATTGAAGCTTTAAATTTCTCTTTTTGTCTTGAAATTTGCATTTGAATAATTTGTGAGTTAGGGTTTGATGCCCTGTTTTTGTGAATCCCATTTTGTAGGCTTGTGTGCCCCATTTCCATGTCTAGCTAAGCTTTTTGCATTGATTCCTTGTCAAAATTGAAATGAAACCATGAGATTGTTGGTCATTTTTGGGTTGTATTCGGAATTGCATCTGTTTCAGGTTGCGTTTTGATGATAAACACGTTTTTTATGCATGCTTAAATCTCAAATTCGTGTGTGCACATTAATGGCTCGCATTCATGCTTAATGTTTATGGTTCTGTCACAGCTTGCTTCAATTTGTGGGTGTTAACTACTTGAAACTTGTTGTGCTTAATGACATAATGAATCCATGGTAATTTTTGCTTAGTTGATTGCTTAGGGTTCATGAGATAAAATTCGAATAGAACAATTAATTTGGTAATCTGTGATTGGTGGACTTTCATATGAATCAAGGATCATTGCGTTTTCATATAACTGTTAAATTTCTCTGTAATTTTGTGAATCTATCAACCCCCCCTTTGTGTTATAATGTTGTTGTGTTTGAATCTGAAAATTAAAGCTTTGAACAAGAACATTGGTCATTGGGAGACGACTTGGTTCAACATTCATATACTGAAATTTATTTGTTTTAATTTGGTGGCGTACGACCTCTATCAAATTTGGTGCTGTTGCTGGGGACCAATAGTTTTGTTCGAAGTAAAATTTCAATGTTTTCGTGTGTGTGTGTGTGTAATTCAAGTGTGGTTGAGTTGGTATATGTTGATTGTGATAATGTTTCTGTGTGTTTTTGTGTAGTGTGCCTGTTGTTTGTGTTGTAGAGTGAATAATGTCGCGACACATGAATGGTTTCATTTTTAGAGTAGTGAATAGTACACAAATAGTGTCGAATTCTGGCATTTAACTTGTGGATTTTTGTTCTGGTAGCTATGGTGCTTGTTTTGACTTGAAATTTTCTCCCTACTTCTAAGACAACTTGATAGGTAAATATGTTCCTCAGATTCCTAAGAAATGCAAGGACCCAGGTACATTTTTTGTACCTTGCATCATGGGTAACTATAAATTTGAAAATGCAATGCTTGATCTTGGTGCTTCAATAAATGTAATGCGTCTGTCTATTTCTAAATCTCTTTCTCTTGGACCCTTGCAACCTACGGGTGTGGTGATTCAGTTGGCAAATAGAAGTGTTGCCCACCCCGCAGGTTTAGTTGATGATGTTTTGGTTCGTGTTGGTGAATTGATTTTCCCTGCTGATTTTTACATTCTTTATATGGAAGAAGGATTTTCACATGGTTCTGCACCAATCATTTTAGGTAGACCATTTTTGAAAACTGCACGAACCAAGATTGATGTCCATGCAAGTACTTTGTCCATGGAGTTTGATGATATTGTGGTGCATTTTAATATTCTGGATGCCATGAAACATCCTTTTGAGGATCACTCTGTTTTTCACGTCGATATTATTGATAATGCTGTTGATGGACATATTTCTGATTTCCACCCTTTGCATTGCATGAAATAGGCATTTGTGTCTGAATTTGCATGCATTGTTGTTGATTGTGATTCATATTATGATTCTGATTCTGAAGATGATGTGGATAATGTTCAATCTGCTGAGTTTGACTCTCTGAGTGTTGTACCTATTGATGTTGATGTTACACGGCCAGAATGCACTAACAATGTTGCAGGAAGTACATATGCATCTGATTGTTATGTTGAGGTACATGTTGTGGAACCCATTTCTCCCTCCCCTCTGGTTCCTGATATTCAGCTAGCATCCAGCACTCCAAAGTTGAAACCCCTGCCAGACAACCTCAAGTATGTCTACTTAGAGGAGGACAAACTGTCCATCATCATTTCCACCTCCCTCACTGCTTAACAAGAGCAGAGGTTGTTGTATGTTCTTAAAAAGCACAAGAAGGCGATTGGATGGACATTGATTAACATTCCTGGTATTAGCCCATCAACATGCATGCACAGGATATTATTGGAAGATGGAGCAAAGCCAGTGAGACAGCCACAAAGGCGACTCAACCCTGTGATCTCAAATGTTGTCAAGAAGGAGGTGACCAAGCTTCTATAAGTTGGGATCATCTACCCCATTTCAGATAGTCAGTGGGTCAACCCCATCCATGTTGTTCCTAAAAAGATAGGCCTCACTGTGGTCAAGAATGAGAAAGAGGAGCTAATTCCAACAAGAGTGCAAAACAGTTGGAGAGTTTGTATCGACTACAGAAGGCTAAATCAAGAAACCAGGAAAGACCACTTCCCCCTGCCTTTTATTGATCAGATGCTTGAGCGCTTGGCATGTAAGTCTCACTATTGCTTTCTTGATGATTTTTCTGGTTACTTTCAAATTCATATTACTCTTGAGGATTAAGAGAAAACCACATTCACCTGTCCCTTTGGCACTTTTGCCTATAAGAGGATGTTGTTTGGCTTATGCAATGCCCCTGGCACATTCCAGCGATGCATGCTTAGCATTTTCAGTGATGTTCTTGAAAATTACATAGAGGTGTTTGTGGATGATTTTACTGTTTATGGATCCTCCTTTGATGCATGTTTAGACAGTTTGGACAAAGTTTTGAATAGGTGCATCCAATCTAACCTTGCTTTCAATTTTGAAAAATGTCATCTCATGGTAGAACAAGGCATAGTTTTGGGGCATATAATTTCGAGTAAGGGCATTGAAGTTGACCTTGCAAAGATTTCAGTTATTTCACAATTGTCTTACCCCTCTTCGATGCGAGAGGTTTGTTCTTTTCTTGGCCATGTAGGGTTCTATAGACGCTTCATCCAAGACTTCAGTAAGAAGGCCCTTCCACTGTCAAGGTTGTTGCAAAAGGATGTTGACTTCATATTCTATGAAGGGTGCAAAGAGGCTTTTGATTGCCTCAAGATGGCCCTGACCACCACTCCGATCATTCAGGCGCCCAATTGGACAACCCTGTTCGAGCTGATGTGCGATGCATCCAATTATGCATTGGGGGCTGTTCTGGCTCAAAGGATTGACAAGAAGCCGAGGGTAATCTACTACGCCTTTAGGACATTGGATGTTGCCCAAGCAAACTACACCACAACAGAGAAGGAACTTCTTATGGTTGTTTTTGCACTTGAAAAGTTTAGATCTTATTTGCTTGGTTCTCCTGTTGTTGTGTTTACTGACCATGCAACTTTTAAGTACCTGTTGAAAAAGGCAGAATCCAAGCTCGGATGATTAGATGGATGCTCTGGCTCCAGAAATTTGATTTGGAGATCTGTGATAGGAGCAGAACACAAAACTTGGTTGCAGGCTACCTGAGCAGGATTGAGAGGTCTGCTGATGATGCTTCACCGATCCGAGATGATTTTCCCGATGAGAGTTTGTTGACACTTTCTTCTTTTCTCTCCCTATGGTTTGCTAACATTGTGAATTATCTTGTTGCTTCTGTTTTTCCTCCCTTAGCATCTAGAGCTCAATGTGATAAACTTAAGAGCGATGCTACGTATTATATTTGGGATGATGCCTATTTGTGGAAGATGTGCAGTGATCAGATTACCAGGAGATGCATTCTGGACCATGAGATTGACTCAATCCTTAGATTTTGTCATTCATCTACACCTAGTTTTCATCTTGGCACACAGAGGACAACTCGCAAGGTGCTAGATCGGATTTTATTGGCTCAACATCTTTAAGGATGCGTGGAGGATTTGTAGCACGTGTGAGCAATGCCAACGAGCAGGAGGTGCCATTTCTGGAGGCAACAAATGCCTCAACAACCCATGTTATTTTGTGAGGTCTTTGATGTCTGGGGTATAGATTTCATGGGCCCTTTCCCTATCTCTTTTGGTTTCACTTACATCTTGCTTGTTATTGATTATGTTTCAAAATGGGTGGAAGTCAAAGCCACCAAAACTAATGATGCTCGAATTGTTGTGTACTTTGTTAGGTCTCATATATTTTGTAAGTTTGGAGTTCCTAGAGCTATCAACAGTGACCAGGGCACCAATTTTTGCAATAGATCCATGGAGGCTTTGCTTTGAAAGTTGTGCACAAGATTTCTACACCATATCACCCCCAGACTAACGGGCAAGCCGAGATCTCAAACAAGGAGATTAAGCGAATCTTGGAGAAGATTGTACAACTAACAGGAAGAATTTGAGCAAGAGAACTTGAGGACGCTCTTTGGGCTCACAGGACTGCTTACAAGGCACCTATAGGGATGTCTTTGGTAAGCCATGCCACCTTCCAGTGGAGATAGAGCACCGAGCCTACTGGGCTGTCAAATCATGCAACTTCTCACTTGATCAAGCTGGGGAGGAAGAAAGTTGCAGCTGAATGAGTTATATGAGATATGTCTGGAAGCATATCAAAACTCTATGTTCTACAAAGACAAAACCAAGAGATTTCGTGATAGCGCCATAACGAGAAAGGAGTTTGTTGTTGGTCAACAAGTGTTATTGTATAACTCCAAACTTGGACTCATGGCTGGTAAGTTGAGGTCAAAGTGAATTGTTCTTTTCATTGTCACTAATGTTTATCCTTATGGTGCAGTTGTGATCAATAGCCAATCCACTAATAAGAGCTTCAAAGTGAATGGGCATTGTCTAAAGCCATTTCTCAGCAACCCTGCCTTGGTGGATATTGTTGTAGAGGAGACTTCCCTACTTGACCCTACTTTTGTTTCGCCATGATTCAAAGAGTTTTCTTTCTCCTTCCTTACTTTTATTGCACGTGTCTAGGTCCATCTACTGATGTTTGATTGTTTGAAATTGTGTTTGAGTCAGATTGAGACAATGTGTACTTTAAGTGTGAGGGGGAGTTTGTCTGTTGTTGTTTCCTTTTGTTTGTTTCCTTTTTGTTAATTTGTGTTATGTTTTTGTTTTATGTTTGAGACACTTCCCTCACTTTTGGAGGATGAGTTGTTAGTTGTTCTGTGGACTGATATTCTTGATTTCTCTTTGCATGTCAAGTTGCTTTTGAATTGTTTTACCCTGTGTGAGGATTTGAGCCACTCTCTGTTCTTTGTTGTGTGATACATGCCTCTTGAATGCTTGCATAGTGGCCTTGGCTTGACTCTTTCTGATGCATTTCTGATTCACATGCATGTTTGGATATGATTTAGGCAATTTTATTTTGATGAGCCTACCTTGGACTGTTTCCGTTGATAGCCCTTTTTGAGCCTGCATACCTTTTTTCATTGATTTATAGCTCATTACAAGCCCTTAGCCTGAAAAACCATGATTCTTCCAACCTTAGGAAATTTTGGAGCTTCAGAATTGTTTTGGGAATGGGTGCTCAATTAAGTGTGGTCGCGCACAATAAATGTGGTTATGCACACACTTGTTATTGGTTCTTGGAATTGCTCATTTGTATACCTAGGTGGGATTTCAAAATTGTTGTTTCTTTGAATGTTCTTTGTATAAAAAAAGAGAGAAAACAAAGAGAAAAGAAAAGAAAAGAAAACAAAGAAAAGAAATAAAAGGAGTTTGGATTTGAGCATTGTGTGAGAACCGAATTTGGAAGTGTTGGTGTTTGGGATTACTTTCATGCTTGATTGAGACTTATTCCCCATTGCTCCTATGTTTCCTTTGTTGCTTAGCTACTTATCCATATGTTCCACACCTTGTCCTCAACCCCATTACAACCTTGAGAAGCCTTCACTTAGTGGGTTTTGAATGAGTGGATTGGGTGATATTAGAACCCTAATTTTGTGACCTATGATAATTGAAACCACATTCGAATTCAAGGAAGTCAATATTATTTTTAATCTGTTTTATTAAAATTTTCAAAACCATTGTTTATAATTCTGGAATTTGAATTTGAATATGCCAAACCCATCCCCCCTTTTTGTTGTGTTTGAATCTGGATTGCTTTGATTGAAAACAATGGTTACTGGGAGACAAACTTGGGTTAACTCCTGAGTACTATATTTATCTGTTTAATTTGGTTGGGACAACCTCAATCATCTTGTGAATTATTAGTTTTTCCTTTTCAACCATTCAAAAACTGAATTTCAATTATTGTAACCTTGGGGCTTCAATCTTCTAGAGATTCTCCTGCAGTTTTCAATCTATAGATGTTTTCCTTTTTCGAGATTGGTTGACATTCATATGACAATATTTAGAATAATCAATCAAAAAGGAATTTGAAAAACTTCCTTATATGGATAATCAGATATTCAATAAGCTTTTTGGATTTTCTTCAAATAAATCTTCTTTAAGATTGATAATTGGTATTATCATATTATATATTTTGTTTATTTTTATCTTTTATTGTTATTTTATTATTATCTGATATTTTAGGCTTTATTTAATAAAATTGGAAAAGATTTTACATATTTAATATTTTGTAGAAAAGTGGAAATAACAAAGAAATTAAGAAGAATATCAACAGAATTTGATTATCAAAGTTATCACAAGGAGGAGATATTGATAAAGTTGGTTACTCCAATACAAAATCAAGTACAAAACTGTAGGCCCAGTCTAATTCGAGCCACTTGCCCATCGAAGGTCATTTTGCCAACAAATTGTATGTAACTTGCCCAACGAGTGAAGTCGGCCAATGAGTTGTCGGTGTCAAAAAAATCTACAAATAAGGGGCTTCACAGAGGTCAAAGGCTACCCCTTTTGGAGAATAAAATTCTCCTTTTGGCGAAACCTCCTTTTAGGGGAGAGAGGGAAAACTAATTCTTTTAAAGAGAATGACACTTTACCTAAAAGGAGAGAAGGTAGAGGTGCATTTTGAAGGCTGGAGGCATTCATCTTCATCATTATTCTAGTATTTAGAATGTTAAGGAGTAGCTAACTCCCTTATTCGTGGGGATTGGGTGTAACATATTCTTAACTCTTTGTGAATTCCACTATTCAATACAATTTGTTTCCTTCACTATTGTATTCTATTCTTGTTTTAATACATATTCTAGATTAATTGCATATGTGGAAGTACTTGCTGATTGGAAGAGGATAGACGTCCTTGATGGAGAATTAGAAGGAAATCCATGGACGACAGCAAGAAGAAGATAAAGTGCAGCGGAATTGATGATATGAACAAGAAAAGCTCTCGGCAATGGACGTTTTTGGTGAAGATGAAGAATAGAAATGGTGCTATGGTGTGGAAGGTAGCTAGAGGAGATGAAGGAGAAGATTAGCCATGTATGCTCTCAAATTAATTGAAGTGTGGAGTGATCTTAACACTAGTTGAGTGGCTCTATTTATAGGCACATGGCCGGCCAAATGAAGAGAAAATGCAATAAAGATGAAATGCAAATGTAGCTTAGAGAAGAAGCTTAATGGAGACCATGTGATGTAGTAGATGAGTCTTGATGATGCCAAGTGGCATATCACACTCTCCTTGCCCAAGTCACACGCACCATGCTACCATCACATTCTCCTTGCTTAGTTCATGCTTTGCTTGCGTTCAAATGGAGAGTCACTCAAGCAATTCTCGGCCAAAGGTAGTGTAACACCCCAAATTTAGGATGTCACGAGAAGCTATCATTGCTCATTTTATTTAAAAGTAAAACAATTATATCACAAAAAGGCACTTAAAAACACATTATAATTTAAATATAAATAGGTAGTCCAAAACTTCCATTAATAATAGTAATATTAAAAAAACAAAGTTCCCATTAAATACTAAAAAACAAAAGAATTTTTCATAGTCTTTACTGTTTGATTGAAATCAACTAAAGAAATAATAAACCCCCGAGTCCATTCCGTTCTCTCTGCAATCTACTTTGTGTTAGAAACATCTGCATTACCATCTGCTCTCGTATAATGCACACGTTATACGATCATCACACATGCAACAAACACACATACAAACAAATAGGGGTAAGCAAACCATAAACAATAATACTCAACGTCGCATTCAATTAACACAGAAACTTTATGATCACAATCCATCCTTGGTTTGAACACACAAACCCCAAATCCAAACAATCATACTAAACCAAACATAGCATCACATTCGTCGAAAATCTTCATTAAATTCCACCAAGAGCTTTCAAGCAAGGCAAAACACTCTCAACATGCAACACATGATAATTTCATATTGCCAACAAAGTACTCACCATCACCTCATGCATGGTAAATAAAATTCCATAGGATAAACCAATCAACTTTTCAAATAATACATTCATAAAACGAACCTAATGAGTGACATTCATTCAAACACAGTATAACATCACACACAAGTAATTATCCTCAAACCACCACTTAAACTACATAACCATGCAACCTATACAAACCAAGAAAAACCACCAATCACATAACCCATTTATTCACGTCACTCTCCTACCGTGAATCACAACCTTGCACACCTTCATGCCTCAACATCCTCACTTACATCTCTCTCTCGGAAAATAATTAATTCTTATATTTTTTATCCAATCCAACTTAACAACACATTATGCAAACGATTTGGAATTTTAGAAATAAAACTGCAACTTGTGTAAAACTCCAAAAATTATGTATTTATATTCAAATTAAAGATGATTGAATCAAGAATCAAATGCAATAATAACCAACTTAATTGATTAACAATAGAGAAAGTTATGCACCAAACAAGCAACAAAGGTCAATGTTGTCAACAACCAAACTACAAGAACCTTGCGATAAACAATGCTCTCACTACAAAGCTCTGATTCAAGATTCGACCAGTCAAAGTCAAGAACTATGTGTTAAGGATCAGCTGTTAACATTTTGGCTTGATCCAACGGTTAATGAAGTAAGAACCTTCATTTTACGAAAAGTGTGCAGTGCAGGAAAATGGGTAGCACCACACCATATGCTTTTAAGATGAAAACTTTGCAATTGGCGTGAAAATAAAAGAAAACTTGCACCATGGCGAAAAGGAAAAGAGAAGTCCTATAGAATGAAAAGAAAAAAAAGAAAAAAAAATTAATCCAATCAAGAACCTAAATCCCGTAGTACTTCACGTTAAAATTAAAAAGCTTCAAACACTAAATGTATGGATGCAAATGGAAATCAAGATTTCCATACCACCAACCGAATAAGTATATTTCACACTTTTAATGCATTATGTGAGCCCTAAAGAGAAGTGTTTCATGGTATAATGAAACTAAAAACTATAGCAAGTTAAAATAAAACTAAGTAGCCCTACCAATTTAGAATGACTATTCAAAAGAAATATGCATCACTATTTGAAAAGAAATTCAAATCAACAATGTGCATAGAAATTGAAAGAACACAACTGCACCCAACCATTTAAATTCCATGCACTGCTCCATTTAGCAAAAAAAACATGCATGGCAAGGTTTCAAAAAGGTTTCATTACTGAGCAAAGATAAAAGAAGGAAACATGGTCAACTTCATTCATCAAGCAACAAGAAAACAAGAGAAGAAAATAAGGTTGGCTTCCCCTACCTGGATTGCTTCTTTCCCTCTCCTGTAGCCTTCAACTCTCAATTTCTCTGCTCTTGTTTCAATCTCTCTCCTCCTTCTAAAACCCTAACTTTTAACCTATATACTCCTCTCACTCCAAATCTTTTCTGTTAATATCCTTTGTTTTAAATTTAATTTTTCTTGACTGTTATCATATTTTAAATCACAATTCAAAAGACATAGGAAAAAAAATAAAAGATAGAAATTATAATATATATATATATATATATATATATATATATATATATAAAGAGTGTGTACAATTGAGAAAGTGAAGCTAAATTCACGTTTTGTGGGCCCCACCCCTTAAAGGATAAAAAATTATTTTAAAACCAACACACAACCAACCAGGTTCGAACCCCGCACCTATGTGCATTACATACAATTTCCACCACTAAGCTACATGCCATCACTGACATTATATGTATTAAAACACTTATACCCCACAAACCATAATTCCTTAAATTAAATAGATAGCAACTTTAATCACTCATTTAATTAAATAAAATACAACCATCACTTAAATCACTCAAATAATAATTATTCCACATTTAATAAATTTATAACCTAATTAAATTAAATAATTCAACAATATTAATCAAGTAATTAATGTTTCCTATGCGTTTCCCTTTAGTCTAATTTTTCCCGGGTCTTACAGGTAGCAAATTGGGCTCGGCCCAATTGATCTCAAAAAGTGTTCTAGCTTTTTATTGAAAGCAAAGCCTAAACAATGGCCCAATTTAAATCTAGACTACTTCCTTCATGCCTCATCTCATATTTTAGAGATTTCTTTAGCCCATGTGAATAATATAAAAAGCCCATGATTGACTTGATCATCTTTACAACTTTGTTATGTGTTTTATTTTCTTGTGTTCTCTTTTATGCAGTTGGTCTATAAATGTTTATGATTTTCATTTATTTGGTTTGTGCTTAATACTTATCTTGGAGTACGCCTTAAACCATGATCTAGTTGTTAGAAAGTCATAGACAAAGGATTTCAGTAGCCTAAATAATCAAATCAAAGCAAATATTGCAATTTACCATAAATGAGATTATGTGTTTGTCCGCCACTATTCTGGTTCTTAATGCAAGTTTTGATGAATTCTTAGTGCAAGAGATTTGGTAAGGTATGTCAGACTTACATAGGCATTACAAGAGACATTTGCGTGTCCAATCTTAGAGAATAGGGAAAGTAGTATTTGTCACAAATGAAACATTTGCGAGCCAACTCGACTTGACCATTGACATGGGCTGACTCAGCTTGACTTGTGGCCCCGGTAAAATCGGCTTGGCCTACGCCAACTCAGTTCGACCATTGGCCCAAACCACTTCAGCTTGACGTTCGTCCACTACAAGAAAATATTAAATTATTGACGGGTATTTTTCGACGAATATATATCTGTCAGTAATTGAGATTTACCGACAAATGTTCCGACGGATTGTGAAACTGAACTTACCAATGGATTTATCCATCGATAAATATTAATTACCAACGAATTTACCGACTGATTATGGTGTGCATGTACTGATGGAATAGTCATTTGTTAATATAGGACAAGAAATATGGCGACAAAATAATTTGTCGGTAATAGAGGATGAGAAATATGGCGACGAAATTATCTGTCGCTAAGTGAGCATAATGAATTTATTTAAAACTTCAAATTCACTTCCGTCTTTCTCCCCAAAACACATATACTACAAAAAAACTCCTCCAACCTCGTTTCTGATCCATCGTAGATTGCACTAAATCCACTGTTGTCCCCACGAGAGCGTAATGTTGCCAATAGCTTAAGGGAATCATTTTGGTGCAGCCCGTGTTGCCATGAAGTTTTCCTCTTCAAGCCATTGCCGTCGTCCGTGACGTTCTTGCTGCCATCCGCCACCCCCACAAATTTTTTTATTTCTTCCCCAAAGTCGCCCTCATTCATCCGCCACAAGTCCTGATTTGCTGCATTCGGCATCACTAGCATAATTGGATTGGTAAGCTTCTGCATCCCTCCCCTCATTCTCCCCTAAGCACAATACAGTAATACCTAACTCCTGCAATTTCAATTGTAATTGTGCCCGGATGATTTGCCGGATTTTTGGTGGAACCCTAGTGTTTGTATGGATTTGCGTTATAAAAGTGTCCTTAATTCTATTTTGGGTTAAGTATGTTTTTAGTCCCCATATTTTTTACTTGGTATCTTTAACTGTTTTATTGGTTTTGATTTTTGCCAATGTAGGTGTTTTTGAGTAGGCTTGTTGATTGGTGGTGAGGCTTCTCTGTTGAAGCCTTCAACCTAAATGTGAGTTGCTTATTTTACCATCTAATTTTGGTTTTTGATCACTTCTTTATGTGTTGAGTAAGTTGTTCTCGTTATTTCCTATCTCAATGTGATTTTTGCTTTGAAGCTTGTGAGGTTTAAGTCCTATATACTAGAGATAATGTATACATGAGAAAATATTATGCAAAGAAAACAAAAGTATATGAAAATTAAAGAAAACAACTGAAAACATTTAAATAATTCTTTAATTATTTAGATTCCCCCTTAATTAGACAATGGAAGCCTACAAGTCAATTATGACTTTTGCCTAGAAATAGCATATAACAAGTCCATTGGAATAAAGAGAAATTACTTATAAAGAACCTATGCAACGTGGTTGGAATCACAAAACCACCTTTTAAACCCAATGTAGAAACATAGTCAAATATGTAGAAAATGCAAAGCCTTCCCATTAAACCTCACTTGACAACAAAGATATTGACTTTTAGTTTTGAGAGCTTATGGTTTAAGTGCAAAATTCATGTGGTTTAATTGAATGATATGAATGAAATGGTGTTTTTAGCAGTTGAACAAATATAATATGATGGAAATTGAATATAGAAACAAAGAAATGAACATAATATGGAGGAAATTAGAAAATGGCTAATAGAACCTAAATGAATGCAAATTAGCTTCTAAGATTGGGTAAAGTCATGTATATGAACAGGGGAACTGGATTTCGTGATTGTAAATGTTATGAACAAGTTTTAATACACTAAAAAAACTTAGCTAAATTTTCAGAACACTCCAACAATCACAAATGCACAAACTCACTATCCAAACCATAAGTTTCAACAAAACAAAGTGAACTAGTTATGTATTAATGCATGATCCTAGAATCTGATATGGTTAATATGATGGTAATGGACTCCTAAAATAGTTAATTTATTGAAAGAACGGTTGTAGAATAAAATTCCAATTCTAGTTTGTGTAAATAGCCCAAAATGTGCTCAATGGGTCAAAATTTGTAAAAAGCATGGAATGGCATAATTGAGTGTTCTGACATGTTTCTAATCTCCAAATAAACTTTCTAGAATGATATAAAAACAATGCTGGAATAACAGAAACTCAATCACTGGTTGGACTAAATTTGATAGCAAACTAGCCCAAACCAACTTTAACATCAAAATTTTCCTTTTGATTTTAAATTCTGATGTAATTCAACATATATTTTGATGATTTTATGATTTAGATGCAGCTTAATAGATGTGAATTGAATGTTAAAAATCAAAATTGAAGATACTATGCAGTGAATAAAAGTTAATTTTGGACATACTAGTGCATAGTGTTAGCTTATTCTAGTGCATATTTTTGGTTCTAACAAGTAAGATTTTGAAATTGTTGCTATTTGTGGACTTTTAGATGGTTTCCACTTTTCTTTTACCATTAAAAAGATGTGAATTGAATGCTAAAAGTAAAAATTGAACATACTATGCAGTGAATAAAAGTTACCTTATTTTGGACATACTAGTGCATAGTGTTAGCTTAATAGATGTGAATTGAATGCTAAAATTCAAAATTGAACATACTATGCAGTGAATAAAAGTTACCTAATTTTGCACATACTAGTGCATAGTGTTAGCTTATTTTAGTGCATATTTTTGGTTCTAACATGTAAGTTTTTGAAATTGTTGTTGTTTATGGATTTTTAGGTGGTTTCCACTTTTCTTTTACCATTAAAAAGATGTGTAGATAGTTAGTTGACAGTTGCAAACATGTCTTTAGGGCTGTTTTAATTTTTAGCACTTTTAGCCTATTCTTGTTGCTAGTTTTAGGTTGTAGGTAGTAATATTTGGAGTTTTAGATAGTTTTTGTAATTTGAGTTGTTTCTTAGCTAGATTTTACCATTTTAAACTTGTTAGGATAGTTTCTTTACAAATTTATAGGCTAGTTTAGTACAGTTTTCAAATTTTATCTATCTATCTATTATAGTTTTTGAGGTTTAAGTAGTGAATTAAAGAAATCTTGTTAGAAGTTAGTTTTTAAACCAGTTTTTGGTTATTTTTAGTCAATTAGGACTTGTGTATATAGATTTAATTGTTGTCTAGGGTGTTGTTTACATATTTTACACTTTCACTCATTCATTATGGTCAACTTTATGCATAAGCTATTAAATGTTGTCTTAAGCTACACAAAAGTCCAATTTATGCTATATCAAATGAGAAAGAAAGATTGCAGTGCATAGTGTTAGCCTATTCTAGTGCATAGGTGTTAGCTTATTCTAGTGCAAAGTGCATAGTCTTAGCCTATTCTAGTGTATATTTTTGGTTCTATATTTACCATTTTTTATACAAGGAAGGGAATTGTTATAATTGTCCCCTATGGACCATGTATCATGTGTTCCTTCACACAATGATGCAGTTTTATCTCTTGAATAGGATATGAAATCTCAACTGATATAACTCTGTTAATATCTTCTACATTTGGATATTTGTTGTCTGGATGCAACAAAATTAGCAAGTGTGTATGAGGCAGTCCACATTTTTCAAATTCTATAATATACATGTTTGTAGTGAAATATATTGACAACATTTAACATGTTATAGAAGGTTTGTAATATTTATATGCTATAGCCTTGTCGAGCCAATGTTTCTTTGTTATGTCTGATAGAAGTTCTTCAAATTTAATCTAAAGACTCTAGCAATTATATCTGGCCGGTTAGTTGCGAAAAGTTTATTTGGCTTGAGTAACCTAACTATTTATGGCCCTTTTGGACTACATGTGAATGTGACAAACAGGTATGGAAATCCAAATTACTGCAAATGGCTATTCTAATGCTTCACAATGCCTTGTTTGTATTCTAAAACAAAACCTTTCCTTAATTGTCAACCGATTTCTTTTAAGGTTTCTAGGCAGCATCCTGTCACAATGACTAACATCGTGTTTGTACCCATCCTCACCATATGGTAATAGTAAAGGATATTGATATCCTAAATAACTTGTAAGTAGCTCATTTATTTTTTGGACTTTCCTGGATCTGTTTTCCATAATAATGTCTCTAGGAGACGTTGTGTCAACATCACCAACAATAAGAGTTGCTACTTTTGACATATTAGGAATGTTGTATACCCTCCCATCTTTGTTTCTATCTACAATGACTCTCAACTTCAGATCATCATATGAGTGGTCTTTGTACTCATCCATTGTCATTCTAAAGGATTTACAATGAACATTGAAATCAACTAGCATCTTGGTTAAATTTTTTACAATTGCAACATCAATGCTAGTTTGGTTTCTATGAAAAGGTGGTACCGTCAATAACTAAGTGTTAAAAACAATATCATGCATGGTATAAGTAAACAAATTTACCTCAAAGATTGTATCCTGTTATGAATTTCATTGTCATTATCATAAATAACAAATATAGTTTGACAAACTTTGGTGCCCCACTTGGCAAAGGCAAAAGACTCCCTATTTTGTGACAAGATTGCCCATGAATGTGTAAATTTGGAGGACCATTATTGTAACACCCCAATTTTTGAGATGTCATGAAAAATTAGGAAATGAACGCGTTTGACGAAAAAGTCATGAAAAAATTTTAATTTGATTTAAATTACATAGTCCAAAACGTCACTTTGGCTAAAAATTCAAATAACAATTGCAAACAAAAGAAAATTACATAGTTTTTAATATCTTGTTTAAAATAACTAAATAACTTATAAAAAACTCTCGAGTCCACCCCAGCCTCTCGTCAATCTACTCCATGCCAAGATTATCTGCAATATCATTGCTCTCGCATAACACACATGTTATACGATCATCGCACACACAACAAACACACAAACAAATAGGGGTAAGCTAACCATAAACATTGATATATATAAAAGAAATTTGTAAATAAAACATGTCCAATAATACTCAACACCTAATCCATTCAAGTAACACTTAAGCATTATGATCACAATCAATCCTTGGTTTGAACACAAATCCCCCAAAATCCAAATAATCATACCAAACCAAACAAAGCTTCACATTCATCTAAAATTTTCAAACGTAGTGATCATAATCAAGCTTTGGTTTTCTGCGACCTCTTACCCCACAACAACATCTAGTTTCCTAGAACAGATGGTTCGATGTGTCCCACTATCGCAGCCAGACTGTCTCCCTTATTCCTCAAGGAATTATGAGTAAAAACGTCGATGCCTCGCATATCAGGCACTATACTCGCAACGAGCCGAAATAAGGAGAAACATCTTTCCCATTCCCACTGCTTCACACATGCAAAAGAGTCTTCACTGGGTTCCTAGGTACAGAAAACCTCACACAACATTTAATTCCACCAAGAGCTTTCAAGCAAGGCAAAACACTCCCAACATTTAACACATGAGAATGTCATATTGCCAACAAAGTAACACATCATGCATGGAAAATAAAGTTCCATCAAAGCCAATCAACTTACCAAACAACATATTCAAGCAAAAAACTCAACGAATGATATTCATTCAAACATAGGCATAACATCACATAAGTAATTATCCTGAAACCATCACTTAAACTCCATACCATGCAACCCATGAAAACATATGTAATTCAAATCAAGTAAGGTCGCACTAATAAGTATAGATAACCAAACAATATCATAACATTATTTAATATTATCAAGCCAAACAATAACTTTCAAAAAAACCAAAAAGAATAAGAAAACAACTCCAAGCATGTCATCTAACAACAATGGGGTGTATAAAACATGTTTTGAAAACCAAAGAGCTACCCACACCACCAACATTAAAATATATATGAAATATAGCCAAGAAACCATGTATCCCTGAATTCACGTAACCCATGCATTTTCATGAAAGAAAATTAGAAAAGGAACAAAATGTTGCACTCACGCACACATGCACCAACCAAATATTTCAAGAACACCTATTCCAAAGTTAAACCTTATGCACTGCACCGTGATCCACGTAAAATGCCAAAATAAAACTTACAATAATTATATGCTTGAAGGAAAAAGAAACTAGGAGAAAGGAAGTGTATTTACATGTGGACCCCACCCATGCATCATCCCACATGCTACACTTGGAAAACAAAACAATGGTTAAACCTGCACCTTTAATTTATTTCACTCACTCACACTCACTACAAGAAATCTGTTAATTACCGACGGACAAATACCGACGGATATTTATCCGTCTGTAATGATAATTTTCCGACGGATTTAGCGACGGATCTTAAGCGGGAACAATACCGACGGATTCGTCCGTCGGTAATAACACAAGAGACAGCTGGCGACGGATTTATCCGTCGGTAAATTTTTTCATGCAATTACCGACGGATTACCGACGGATTACTCCGTCGGTAAGTTCGCGGATTAAACTTAAAAAAAATTAGAAACCCTTTCCCCCCATTTCGTGAAGTCGTCTTCGTCTCCTCCAAAACGCAGTGAGAACGCGCGCCTCGCGTTGCGCCATTACCGCCACTCTGAACCGCCGCCGTGCCAGTTGCAATCTTCGCCGTAACGGCCTTCTTCCGGTGTCCGCTCCGTCACCCACTGCAAAACGCGATTCTTCGTCTCCAAACGCGTTATTGAAGTCGCCGCTGCTGTTGCCGCCGATTGCTGCTGCCACTGCCGTCGCAATCCCACTCCCAATCGTCGCCGTGACAGCCTCCTTCCAGTAACGCTTTCGATGGCTTGAGTTCGAGTTTGGGATTCGGTGGCTTGAGTTCGAGAAGCAGGGTAAGGGTTTTGTTGCTCGAGCAATAAACCAAGCTTTTAATTCATCCTTACCCA
>Ga0214544_1002915_pt1 | contig 35722 bp, 23 predicted proteins | sample CNSS3metaG_FD_160074 | JGI IMG/M metagenome (GOLD analysis project Ga0214544, IMG submission 160074) | Root nodule microbial communities from cowpea collected in UCLA plant growth center, Los Angeles, California, USA - CNSS3 | ecosystem: Host-associated > Plants > Roots > Nodule | place: USA...
ACACATGGCTAACCTTCTCCTTCATCTCCTCTAGCCACCTTCCATACCATAGCTCCACTTCTACTCTTCATCTTCACCAAATTCTCCATTTCCGAGAGCAACCTTTCTCTAATTCTCCAAATTCCGCCGCACTTCATCTTCTCCTCAACATTCTCCATGGATTTCCTCCCTCTCCTACTCCAAGGACGACCATCAATTCCTTACATGGATGCCACGTGGAAAAGTTGGAAGGAGTATTGACGCATGTAAAGGATTGAAGTGAGGCAGAGTGTGAGGCCACACTTCTCCTCCATAAAATCTTGCATGGTCTCGACGAGGTGTGTCTATGGGACATGATGCTACGAAAGCCATTACAATGAGCCAAATAACGTGAGTTGGTGGCATGTGACAACATAGAGCATGAATGCTCCACACTACCATCCAAATGTTCATGATATTATGCATTAGGAAAATACAAAATTGGACGTTGGGAAGTGTTTCATCGACCCCCACGGGAAGTGCCAAAATGTTCTAGTAAAAAAAGACTAGAGTTCGATTAGCCAGAGCATTCAAAGTGTTATTGTCCTTCTCCTTCCCCAAGGTTCTCCTTTATTCCCATCTTTCTAATACCTTGGATTCGCCTCTCCTTCAATGCTCATCAATTTCCCCCATTTAATTCACGTCTCTTGCCAAGTCTTTGAACAATTACCTGAGTTATTAGCTTAAAACTCCTCATTTACTACCTCATACTTTCGTCATAACGATCCCACTAACATTAGGTTAAAGACTAGATCGACCTTGGGCTTAATAAATGATCGACCTATGACCTAATCGACCTTGGGCCTATTACTACATAACACCCTAGCCTTAGATTTTATGAAGCTTAAGGCTAAAAAAATATTTAACATTACACTTAAAAGCTCATCTTCGAAGCTTGGACTTTAATTGGTATTTCGAGTTAAGACCTAATGACCCAATTGGAATTAGGCCTAATACCATAATAACTAAGATTTTTTATAAGAAATTTCTAATTTCCAACTAGGACTTAAACTTTACTTGGAATAGTTAGATTTTTAGGTTAGACAAATTAGTTAAAAATTTTATAGTACTATAGAGTACAATAACTATATGATGTGGATGTAATTTGGTCATAATAATATTTTTATGCAAGGATTGTATATTGATGTGAAATTATTGGATGGGAAAGCTTTGAAAATGTGGAAGTGTTTGGAAATTTAATAAAGTGATTTAAAATTTTACCTGTACTATATCGAGATTTGGTTCTGATTTAGTATTTCATTAAGTGTATTTTAATTTTTGTTTGAACATTTTAGGTTGATTTGAATTTGTTATTTATTGTATTTTTATACTTAAATCTATTTTGACATGTTTTGCTTGATCAAAATGGTTAGAAGTTTTAGAATGGAAATCGAAACTTAGAAATGAAAAACCTTATGATTTTCATATTTTTGAATTTAAGTTTGTTGCATGATATGTATGTGTAGATTTGGATGTAGAATGTTGTAAGCTTGAAGCAATTTGATCCTTATTGAGTTGGAAACTATTGGGTTTTATTTTTGTTAAGGCTTATAACATATTAGTTTTGATTGAATCACTTTGGCAATAAGTCTTACACATTATATTGGTCTCTAGTTTCTCCATTTTTCACTCTAACAACACTTTGCTCACTCATGTGAAAATGCATCCGATAGGAAGGACTTAATTATAGGTGATTTTTGCCAAAAAAAAAAAAGACTCCAAGTGTAAAGATGATTACTATTAGTCAGTTTTAGCTCAAGTGAGGGTTTTGTCACTCTCGTTGAAATCCTAAAAAAATATAGATTTTAAAAGGGTGTTTCTTTAATTAAAGGAATATGGTTTTCATACACATACACACACATTTGGTATAGAAAATATTGAATTATAAGTTTAATTGAATTGTTTGATTATGTTACATGAATTATGTTGTATAGAAAACATAATTGTGAATGATGAGTTATGAAATGTAAAGAAATGCGATTTAAGATTAATGATAAGATATGAATATGGTTTTTACTAAGGAGGTAACAACATGTTTGTATAATGGTTAATATGTTTAATTTAGGGATGCATATAAAGGGATTATCCCAATACCATGTTTATGTTGTAGTAGTTGAAAAAATCATGAACCAAAAAGACTTCCCGAGGGGTGTAGATTCACTGCCCTTAAGGACTTATCTGCGGTGTATTGCATAAGTCCCCTAGGATACAACAGGAACTTCTCAGAATTTCCAAGGATCTCAAAACTAGCAAAATAACTCTTAAAAAAAGAGTAAATAAATAAACCCAGAATGAGAGAAGAAATATAAAAGAGAAAGGAGGAGAGAACTAGAGAGAATGAATGAGAGTATGGAAGTGTATGTTTGAGGGAGGGGTATAATGCTCTATTTATAAATGGTGGATGAGGGCATAAATTGGCCAAAATCCATGGCATGTGAGAGAAAAACATCCATAACAATCCCAATGTTTAAAATATATGGTTGCAACAGTGCACCATATTTGCATCCGAAACGAGGGGAGAAAATCACGCTCTTGGTGCAACTGCTTTTGCAATACATTGCTATATATATATATATATATATATATATATATATATATGTATATATATATACATATATGTGTATATATATATATATAACAATTTATTGGACTTGTATAAAGATTTTTATTTATTCTGAGAGTCAATGGAGGTTTTCTCTCATCTTCTCTTCATTTGAATGATGCATTTTCATTTTTCTTTTTGCTGTAATTTGAAATCCATGGAGAACTAATTGTATGTATTGATTCTTGAAGAGAATGAAATGAAACCTTGAGGTTGTTGTTCTATTTTGTGTAATGAATGAACCATTATGTTTATTCTTAATTCGCAAAGTGGGTATTTGTGTTTTGGGTTGTGTTCATTCTTAATGACATTGTCACAAATTCGAGAATGTTTAGTTGCTTAATTACGAGTATCATGAGAGGCAATTAAAGCTAATTAATTCCATGATTGGTGATTGATGGATTTTCATTTGAATCAAGGAGTCAATACTATTTTCACCACTATTTTATAAAATATGAGTTAGCGTTTTAATTTTGTTATGAGTTCACTAATCCGCCAACCGCCCTTTCACCCTTTGTGTTGTAATTGGAATCTTTATTGAGAACATTGGTCACTAGGAGATGACCTTGAGATAACTCTTGAGTACTATATTCAATGTGTTTATTTGTTCACGTATGACCTCAATCAGATGTTGCAAAGATTTTAAAAATATAATTAGAATAGTTGATTAAGAGCTTGATTTAATTGATTAAAAGCATCAATAAAATGTTTCAAATTAGTGGTTTCAAAAATCTATAGATAGAGATTCACTCTAAATATTTTAGATAACTTTGCAATCATATAGAGATTATGCTACTTTTTTTAGGCTATAACACAATTTTTCAAGTGCTTTCAAATATCAAAGACTTCAAAGGTTGTGTGTTGGATAAAAAGATTGAAAAACCTACTTTAAAACAATGTAATGATGCTAAGAAATTATAGAAAAACTATTGAAAACAAAAATACACTATTGTACTAGTTCGAATGGCAAATTTTAGAGAAAAATATTGATCAAACTTCTAAGCAAATGATGAGGAAATGTTGTAATATGATTAATGAATATGTAAAATTGTAAAGAAACATGAATGGAATGTGTTCCAAGGCTTAACTCTACTTAAAACAACACCTAAATGCAAAAATAAAAGTGTATGATAGAATGACTAAATGAAAACCCAGTTTTCACCTAGTGTATGATAAAATGTTTGAATGAACTACACTATGATTTATGCGATGCAAATAACAAGTTTCTATATGCCTAATTTTGTAGAATGAATGATTAAAATGAGGGAGAGCATAAAAGCTAATTCAGAGGGAGAACTAAGGCAAACCATTGGGGACAAGGAAGGATCAAAGATTAATCAAGTTAAGCAAGGATTTCCAGGTTAGGGGAGCTGAACCCGAAACTTTAAGCGTTTTGTTAATAACATGATGTATAATGTAAATTTACATGCTTTCCTCTGACAAATTCTGGGTTTCTAGAAATTTTCCAGAAACCACCTGGCGGCATATCCCTGGCTTCCAGGCGACGCAGACCATGCCACCCAGTTTTCTGGTTTTCTATGAACGACATGGCGGTGGTAATTGACATGGCAGGCGAAGCGAGCCATGTTGGCATGATTTTGGCATTTTTTTGGGTTCTGGGTCTTTGTGATAAGTGGAAATGAAGTTACAATTATCAATTAATGGAAAGGGGATCATAAATAGTGAAATTGCATGGTGGCGCATGAGAGTTAAGTGAAAAATAGCTATATTTGACTATGAGGGTTGAAAGAATTAGGGATTTTGACGAATTGGGGGTAATAGGCGTAGTTACACTGAAAATTGTTGTTGGAGATTTTTTATAATGTAATAATTGTGATGCTATTACCATGTTCATGTGCGGAATTGCTAAGATAAGCAGAGGAAAGTAGGTGGGAATTGTCAGAGGTGCAGGTATTGAAATTCTGGAAAATTGCCCAGAAATATATGTACCGCCTGGTGGCATGGGGCTTGTCGCTAGGCGCCAGCGCAGGAGGAGTGATACTGCGTGGCTGGGATGGCAGACACTAAGTTGGCTTCGATTGTAGTCTTACTTGGAACTGGAAGAATGGATTTGGTGATGTCTTGGGGTAATTGATGATAGAGTCCTAAGACATAAATTAAAGTGGGCGACTTAACTTAGAATGTGATGGTATTAGCTATTCTAAGACTTTCGTATATAAATTGTGACATAGTATGAATTATGAATTTGGACAAGTTGTGCAAAGGGGGTCCAAAAACTTAACCTATTTTGTGATTGGGTTAGATTTATGAGTGAAGTGATGGTAAACATCTAGCTCGTAGGGAATGGAAATTAAACCCAAAGCTAATATTTGGAATGAGAGTGAGTTGTGATCTATCTAGGAGGAGTATACTTGGAATGAGTTGGGAATGGCTGAAATGACTAGAACCAAGGTTAAGGAATAAGCAATATGATTGCATTGTGGTATGGCAGGGATGAATAAGGTTAACTTTAAGAAAGCGAATTTTGTAGACTTGGATGGTTGAATTTAAATGGAAGTAGGAAACTTGATAATAAGTTAGTCATTGGAAAAGTGATTCAACTAAATTGGTGAAAAACATCGTAAGTTTTGGTGCTTGGATTGAGGATCTAAATTTGTGCAAAGTGTGCGTGAACCTGACAAAAAACTAGTACTGCGCAAGTACTGGTGTGGCGCCTGGGGGTGGTGATTGAACCACCACGCGACAACAGACAAACAGTGGGCTCTGGGTCAAAGTAGCGCCTGGCGGTGGGGATGGTTCTGCCAAGCGGAATTTGCAGGTCAGTGAGTCCTTAGGCGTGTGGCGCCTGGCAGTATGCGTCCCCCGCCAGGCAGTTTGGAAGCGAGCAGCGCCTGGCGCCTTTTGAGTAGCGCCAGGCGATTTTGCTGCAGTAGGACTTGGGTTTGTTGGCATTGTTTGCATGATCTACAAGGCTTCTAGGATACCTTAAAGGTCGACTTGTTGGTATTCCTTGAGTTGTGGCTCAGAATAACATCTCTTGAGTTGTGGCTTGAGATGGCGGATGAAAACGAGGAACTCTTGAGTTGTGGCTCGGGTTGGCGACTGTTACCGGTGTGAGTGTGTTGGTTGTGGCCAGTACAGATGGGTCCAGATAGATTGCCCTCCTCAGTAATTAGCTGATGAGTTTGGTAGTCTTGGGACATTACAAACTAGGTTCGTATTGGGAACTTCACCTAGTGTTACGGTGTGTGATCCGTAGCATGGTTTCCTGCACGTGCTCTATTGGTTGTGGCCGATAGGTATGGCAACAAGACATCTTGAGGTACTCACTAGAAGACGTAGAACACAGTTAACATGGTTATGGCCATGTGATATGAAATCAAAGGATGGGATTCCTTGTTGTGATTGTGTTATCTATATAAATGTATTGTATATATTTTATTCTGTTAGCTCACCCTATCTGCTTGTGTTTGGTGATGATCGTGTACGCGATACACGAGAGCAGATGACGTTGCAGGTGGATCTGGTGAGACTTAGAGCTGGAGCGGGGCTAGACTAGGATACAGGCTTTTCTCAAAGTTTTTATATTTTTATGATTTCAAATAAATTGTAATTACTTTTATTACTTGACTTTTGGATAATTATAATATTATTTATGATTATGGATTTTGGATTATCTATTGATCTAATAAAGTTTTAAATTTCCCGCTTTATTTGGGAAATGATGTTATAATAAATGGCGCGTATTTATTGTTTTCTTTATTTTATTATTTAAATCCGTAATATCCGGTCGGGATGTTACAATGAACTTCTAAAACTGAGAATTGATCAAAATATGTTGAAAAGAAAAAATGACTAACTCAACTCCTCTTTAACCTCTTTAACTTCTCTAAGTTTTTTATGTTAATTCCTTGAATCCAATTGTCTTGATGCTTTGGCTATGTTTGCTTCCACCTAACATTGATGATGTTGTCACTTGAACTTTGTTTTGACAACTTTTATTCTTTACTTGGCCAACTTTCTAGGCTTCATCATGTCTTTATTTCTCATCTTAAACCTACTGGAAAACACAATTAAAGCTCAAGTTAGTTAATTCAATAAGGTTATTTCAAAGATAGAGTCAAAATAATACTATACTAAACTAGTCCTAAGAACTTAAATAACACTAAACTAAAATTCACTCTAAAAACACCCTTTTTAACATGTTTTACTAAAACTAAAGATTTTTAGAAGAAAGAATGAAAATGAACTAAAAAGAAAAAAAAAATAAGAACAAGAAAAGTCCCAACATAAGTGCCCTAAAATACTCAAAATGTGCCTAATTTGACATTTAACACACCCCCACACTTCGAGGTTTTCACACTTGGACAAAGGACGAAGAAAACAACAACCACAAATAACTCAACAACATCGAAGCACCGTTGTACCGCTCAATTGATCCTGCTCTGCATAAACCAAGCACCAAAAATAACTTTAAGACGCCTAACTGTAAAAGACAAGTCAAACATCTCAAGTTAAACAACATTCAATAAAAACTTTGCTTAGATCAACTTTTCAAATCCTCGCAAGATAATGTTTCACTATCATTCTCTCTTGTGTATATGGTTAGGGTATCACTCAACACATCAAATCATGTTTCTAGTTTCGGTATAGGCTTGGAAAGCCTATAACGTCCACTACTCGTGCTTAATCACTACTCAAGATCGATTAGGACTTTATTTTAGGCTTGTAATGTGGCAAAGGTAAAAGGCTAGGGAACATAAAATAATTACAAGGCTGAGGTACTAAAGATAAGTGAAAAATAAATGGGGAGAAATATGAGAAATTCAAGCATAGGATCATGAGTAATCTCATTTCACATTTTCACTCTCTTTCACAATTTCCTTCTCATTCTTTTTTTTTTCTGTTTAGTATTTTTCTTTCTCAGTGCAAACCACATTCTTTATTTCTTTTCTTTTCTTTCTCAAGCCACTTTCTTTTTTCTCTTTTTAGCATTTTTTTCTAAATTTTTCACTGTTGAGGCACAATTTGTACACTTGAATTTCACCAAAAACATCCTAAGACAGTTCCAAAACATTTTCACAATTCATTAGCAAGGTGCAACATGGTTTTATAGCTATTAAGGTTATTAATCAACAAAAAGAGGTCAAAAAAACTCAAAACTAGGTTTAGTGGTCAAAGTAGGCTATATATGGCCAAGTAGCTAAAGAACAAGAATTGCCAAATATCCCAACAAGAATTATGACTAAAACCATTTATGCAAGTTAGAGTCATTACAAGTTCTAGTTAAACTAGAAATCAGGTAAGATGTAAAAACTAATCTAGACTAAGCTTTTCATGACTAATTATTCAAACTATCTATGAATGATTGAATTATCACAACTAAGACTCTATCAAACTGAAAATGGGCTATTTAGTTATATGCATATTAGAAAACAACAACAACAACAATGAAACAATACTCCAATGAAATTGTGAAAATCTTTAAAAATTTGACATTAAGTTAAAAAGATAGAAAACCAAATTAAACAACAACTATAAAAGCTAAACAACTATGAAAATAGTAAAGACTCTTTAAGACAACTTAAAAATGCAAAAGAAAAGTTTTAACACACTTAAAACATCAAAAGCAAGTAAATCTGGTTAACAAAGCACACTGCTTTTATCTAGAACATAAAACAACGTGTTTACTTGAAAATAGTTAAAAACAACAAAAGAATCTTAAAACCTCTACAAATTATTCAAAACAACAAAATTGAAAAATTCAAAACAAAAAAATAAATTAAAAATTGCATCAGAGATTTGGTTAGATAAATAGAAACTACTAAAGCATACTAGAGTTATCTATCAAATCTAAAACAACAAAATAAAGCAATTCCTAACCTATAATTAAAAAAGACAAACTCAACCTAACTAATAAATATGTTGACATTCCCATAATTATAAAAACAACAAAATCAAACTCAAAATTAGACTAGAAAAATTCTGAAAACACTAAAGAAATATCATACTTGATGGCTCCAAGATCCATATGTGGAAGGAAAATGGAGTCTCAGTTGGGCAGAGATTGGCGAAAGCAGCAAAGAATGGTTCAGTCTTTGGTGATTGAGATGTTGTATGGTGAAGGCTCACTAGAAAGATTAGGCTAATTCTAGAGGAAATGGGCTAAAGGAAGCTCCAAGAGAAGATGTAGCTATGTGACTCTTAAAGAAAAGTGTTTAGAGTAATCTCAACAAAGGTTCATTAAGCATTCAAAAGTAAATTACAATGGGGTGGAGACCTCAATTTATAGGAGTGGAGGTCTCCAAATTCATGATGAAAAAGTGAAGGAGAATTCAAGTGAATTCCCTCATGTGCTCCTAGAAAAGTGGCACAAAGTATGGATCAAGTGCCATGTGGATATCACACTTTCCATGCATTTGAAACATGTGCAAAATGAGGTAAATGTGAGGATTTTGATTAGGCCAATTAAAGCCCAGTTGAAACCTTAGGTGATCTCTCATGATCCATACTCAACCGAAGACCAAATCCTACAAAGCAAGGCCGAAATAAATGACCCAAATGAAATCCTAATATACTAGGCCTAAAATAAATCTAATCTACTTGATCCAAGTACAAGGCCCAAAGAAATATACCTTATACATTTTATTATCTAATAGAGTTGAACCTATTCAAAGATGATATTGGGCCCAAAAAGTTTGTTGAAGGCCCAATGAACCCCAAACCTCCTCTAAGCTCTTGATCTAAGCTCTAACTATTGTATAACTCTTATTTAATAGATGGCATGAATGGGCGTATGTCATCATCCCCTTTCTCTTTAGAATTATTTGTCTTCAAAATCTACATGATTCTTAATGACATACACCCTTTATTATAGTTCATGTTGTTTACTTCTTCCTCCAAGATCAGAGATCATCTTATAATAAATACTAAACAACAAAGTATTATTTTTACAAATAAACTTAGAAGAGAAAACAATATGTGGCTCCTAATGTCCATACACCTCATATCAATTGAATGATACAAATATTTGTAGGTCGAAGCATTTTTATTGGTTGCAATGTTTTCTTTATGTTGTTTCAATATGATCTTGAAAGGACTTTCAACACAATGTTTATTGACGCTAGAAAAATTATTTGTATAGTGGTTTTTGTCTCAGACAAGTCAATCCTCGCTTTTCTTCATGCTTTTGTCATTCTACTTTCTCTTTTTAAATGGGTTTGTTCTTGATCCTTTACCACTTGTGAGGGTGATAGAGAACTAAGTACAAACTTATTAATGCAACCCTTAAAGCTGACTTTATTTTGACTTATGAGAGAACATCTATTATCTAAACTTTTAGATATTGTATGATATGAAAGATGTTCTCTCATTATGTGATGAGCGCACTAGGTTGATTGTTGAGAAGTCTTCTTACCATGAGAAGATCTCCTCCATAAGGTTATGCATCTTATCCATGAGACTCTTGCAAATTTTTGCTCTCACTCTCACTAGATGAAGACTCTTCTTGTCTACTATAGTAATCAATGCCCCTTAAGATTGTGGCTCTGTTGGTGGAATATTGAGTAGCTATATGGCCTCTTCTTAAACACTTAAAACACTTAATATTACTAGTGTGTGTGTGTGGATGATTCACGCTTGCCCTTTTCTTTTTCCTTATCTATGGTTGGATTTTTAAGTGGTGATTCCTTTTCTCTTTTAAAATCCTTCTTACAATAATAATTGGAGTGAGCTTGATCTCTTTTAGGAGAAGATTTTCTCAAGCACTATTGTTTTATCGTTATACACATTTGAACTAAATAATTCAAATCTCTATAAGGTAGAAGCTCAACTCTGTCTTTTATTTCAAGGTTTAAACCACTTAAGAACCTAGGTAGAGTAATGTCATCCCGCTCTACAATCCCTGCCCTCATCATGTACAACTCCATTTTTTTACTATACTCTTCTGCAAACATTGATTTTTGTTAGAGCCTTTGGAGTTTGTCCATGAGCTCCCTATTGTAGTAGGGGGAATATGCCTCATTGTAAGGGCACTCTTGAGGTCATTACAATACTGGACTGGAGGACCATTGTCGCGGAGCCTCTCTTGGACTAAAGAGGTCCACTAATACGTAGCATACCCTTGAAAGCTAAGGGTTGCTAGAGGCACTTTCCTTTCTTCACTAACTTAGGGCCATGCAAAAAGTTGCTCCACCTTCATTTCCTAGTCCAAATATGCCTCTACATTATCTTTTCCATAAAAGTAGGGTAGGTCAACCTTAGATTTTCTAGGGGTATGTTCCTTTCTTTGCCTTCTAATTGTAGAAGGCTACTGATAAGAATTCCCTAGTCTTAATCTTTCTTCCCTTTCAAAGGTTGTATCCCCACTAATAGAGTCTCCACTATAGTGACTCCTACTTTGAATTTTTTTTTTTGTAATTTTCTTCTTCATTTATGCATGCATTCGATCTTTTTAAATAGTCCAAATGGATAGTTGAAGTTTAGCATGAAATTAAGACACAATACAATTATAACATTGACACGTGAAATAATAACTTCTAAAAACATTACCAAGGGTCAAACACCCTCATACTTAACCAACACGTTCTGATGGACGTCCTTGGTGTAGGAGAGGAAGGAGATCCATGGAAGACACTAAGAAGTAGATGAAATGCAGCAGAAATGAAGATAAGAGCAAGAAGAGCTCTCGACAATGGAGGTTTTTGGTGAAGATGAAGAGTAAAAGTGGAGCTATGGTATGGAAGATGGCTAGAGAAAATGAAGGAGAAGGTTAGCCATGTATGCTATCAAAATAATAGAAGAGTGGAGTGATCTCAACACAAACATTCTATTAGAAATTTCAGGAGTGATTACAATAGCCTAAAATTTAGGCTTTTATATGAAAGCAAATACACATAAGCACTCTTAGCCCTTGGATGAGAAAGGCATTCAATCTTAGCCGTGGAAGATGGCTTGGAGAAGGAGCAAGGCTCATGGCCATTGGATGAGGCCTTGGAAAAGAAGGAAGCATTCCTAGCCCGTGGATGCATTGGATCCATGAGGTGTAGGAAGGAATGTTGACTTCCAGTTAGTCCACCTTGGACCTTTGGTAGCTCATGACCAAATCTCCTATTGGGCTTAGCCAAGCCCAATTTTATCAATTCAACAACACATTGTTTGACTTATTATTCTGGCAAACAAGGCCGAAACAATGGCCCAATTTAAATCTAGACTACTTCCTTCATGCATCATCTCATATTTTAGAGATTTCTTTAGTCCATGTGAATAATGTAAAAATCCCATGATTGACTTGATCATCTTGTGAGAGGCCCATGTGAATCTTTCTCATCATGCTTCTAGTGATTGGGCCTTGATGTGGGCTTTGGCTTGTTGATGCACTTGAGCTTGGGCTTGTTGGGGTCACATCACGTTCAACATATAATAATCAATGCACAACAACAAATATAATCTTAATTAGTATTCAAATGAAAGTTAAATTTAATTCTAAATAATCCAATATATTCAAATTAAATAAAATTTAAAAAACTAACTATTATGAGGAGAAAAAAAGCTTTCAGTAATGTGGTTACAACTTGGAGACCACCAATGCAAGTAAAGAAACCCTTAATGGAGCCCCTAACAACCTAGGGGAGGGTGACAACAATAGATGGGATGGAGGAGCAAGTAGTGGTAGTTAGTTGACAGATAGAGGGTGTTTGCAAAACCACTTAGAGACCAACAATGCAAGTAGAGCAACCCTTAGTGGAGCCCTAAACAACCCAAGGGAGGGCGAAAACTACAACAACAATAAATGAGATGGATGACAAAGCAGCGACAACGAGGTGGAAGGTTTTTGCGATAGCCCCATTGCACAAATGACTAAGACCCTAGATTCTTTGGTCCCATGATTGGGTCTTTGAGACGATGTGACTGAATGATTGTGTGGTGGTGCGGAGGAAGGAGTTACGCAATGAAAATTGCAGCTTCAAATGGACAAAAGTGATGACCCACGTCGACTTCGAATGAAGGAGCAACGATGACCTTAAATGGTAGAGCAATGACACAAACAAAGGTGAACGAAGATGCTCAAATGGAGGAATTAAATGTTTCCAATATATGCTTAATTCTTTGTTTTGCGTAAAGTATAACTTATTTATGGTACATCTAGCTTCACTCCATTAGACTCGTTTGAGAAGTCATGACACCAGTTGATAATTGTACTATTCATGCCTTATTAAATGACATGCTAGGTGTGTTAACAGGGGTTATGTAACAAAGTTTATCAGGCTGTTACATATTGGTTATCTGACATCTAAAACACATTAACTATACATTGTGATTAAACATTGTGAGTTTATCTGGAATCTATTTGAATATATTTTATGTTTGCTCATGAATTGAAGTAAGATTTATAGAAAGTATATTAACAAATATTAGATGAAACAAGTTTGTAGGTGAAGAGTATATAAATCAAGAAAAAGTAATTGACCCGACGATAAAATAAAGAACTTCACTAGACGATTCAAAATTGATAAGGTAACTTGTGTTGATCGGACGACTAAAGTTAAAAGAACAAGATGAATCAGGTCAATGAAGTAATCAGTAGAGTGAAGTCAATAGACAAGTTCTACTTTCAGATGACTACATTTACCAAATGAATTGAAAGTAAAACCAAGTGATTGGATGAGTCAAGATAAGATCCGACTAAGATTATCAATGAGTAAAAGTCAAAGTATGTCTATACAAGATGAAAGTTAAATCAAATGAGTTAGACGAGTATACTAAGCAGATGAGTTAAATGTGAGTTGACTAGACAACACAAGAAAATCAAAGTTGAGTAAACTAAGTCTATAAAGGGTACTAGACGACCCATCAAACAAGACAAATAATTGAGCTTGATATATCATTTGATCAAAGATAATCCAAATATTGAAAAGGAAGATTAAATCAATGAATATCATATTAAGATTTATTATCAAGAATTAAAAGATATCTAATTGATTGAAGATTTAATTTAAGAAGAAGAATATGTGAAGACTATCTATGCTAGTTTAAGATTGTGAATATTGACGAATATCTTGTATAATTTAAATCAATCATGAGCAAGGAAATATGCAGAAGATTTCAAATTAGCATGAAGAATATCTTGAAGACTACATTCAAAGCCATAATGGTAATATGAATTAAAGAGCGAAGAAATCCAAATTGAAAAAATTTAATAAAGGAAAGAATGAATAATTCAAACATTGTTATGATTGTCAACACCTAATTTTGTTCGGGTTATAATGTATTTTGTTTTTTCTTTTCATCTTTTTTTTTATTTTATTTTTCTTATTATTCTATTATTATTGTATTTTTATTTTTATTTTTATTTTTTATTTATTTTTATTTTGTTTTATTTTGTTTTATTTTTTATTTTTTTATTTTTTTATTTTTTTATTTATTTTTTCGTTTTAATCTTATTTCATTTATTTTTATTTTATTTTCTTTATTTTCCTTTTTTACTTTTTATTATTTAAGAAAAAAAATGAAATGAAGGAAAAAGGGAAAGAAAGAGGTAACGTAAGGTCTCTCTGTTATCAGACCCATGCTTGCTGGTTTTGTATTGGGAATGACCTGTAACATGGTCATGATGGCTGAAGGAGCAGGAAGCAACATCTACTCTCAGCCTTATCCCAAATTTCGAGATTGGAAGGTATAGATAATAACATAATAAAAAGGGGAAGATTCATGATAGGAGGGTTCTATTTTTTTTACTACAGAGGGAGAAGGCACTAGAACTCAGAGGGCAAGAGAAATCGGTGACGACAAAAGGAACATCATTGAGAAGAAACTGCCGGGGGTATTAGAAAGGATCCACTAAAGGTACACTTTGGAACACTTAGGTATGAAAATGATTGATGTTGGCGTGAACTGATGTTGTGTTCCTATATCACTGTTTATCTGTTGGATTGTTCATCATGAAGATGTGTTTTATGAATTAAACGTGTTACTTAATGTTGTTTCCATTCTCCCTGCAACAAAAAAGAAAGATCAGAAAACTCATTCATAAACTCCATTCATAAATCAGATTTGTTCATTCTTGCTCACCATTTTCATCTCGCACCTACATAAAAAACCATAAAAAACATATTCACACGGTTATTATGCCTACTTTCATCTTCTCCAACATTCTTCCAACTACACCACCATAATCCATCTTCTTTTCATTTTCACTCCACTCCATTATCCCAACACGAACACCAAACCAACAACACGGAAATAACCCATCACCATCTTCATCTCGCATCTGCATAAAAACCAAAATAAAAAACCGAGAATCTCCATTCACACCCAAATACGGATCTGTTTCCCAATCAGTCACACCCAAGCACAAATTGAAAAGAAAAACAGTCTCGGTGGCTGGCACGGCGGCTGGAATCGCTGACGGTAGTCTCCGACGGGTAGGGTCGCGCAGCCACGAAGGGGATTGGTGTTGTCATGTGGTTACGCGAGGAAGAAGATGCCCCTGTCTCGTGCGTTTCGAAGATGAGTTGTCGCCGGCGACGATGGTGGCGTCTCGCGCCGGCCGTTGGACGCGCGGTGGTAGCATATGCCGCTGAAGTCGCGGGGACCTGCTGCAGGAACTCCATGGAAGCCGTTTGCGTGAGATGGTGAAGGAGGAAGCTGCCATGGTTTCACTTTAGAGAGTCTGCGTTGAAGGTGAAAAAGAAACCCTCGTGGTTTCTGTTTTGCAGTAGAAAAGAGTTACATTTGGGTCACTACACCCTTTTAATTTTCTCACCATATACATTGAGTCTGGCCATTGTTTTCTTCGTGCACCTCCATTTTTTACGATCCTGCACTCCCGCCTTGTTTTTTGGTTGTTGGGCTGTCGCTGCATTATTCACTTCCTCGTGCACCTTCACAATTGCTAATCACGCACCCCTGCACACACTTTTCATTCCTATTTTGGGCTTGTTTTATATTTTACTCGCCGCACCCCATCTTTTAATACAAACACCTCATTTACTTCGTAGACCTCCCATATGTGATAATCCTGCACCCCCGTATCGTTGTCTATTGTCTTTGGGCCCGTTGTATTTATTTTGTGCACCCCCACTAACTACTCATGTACCCCCATATTTTTGTTTTCCACTTTCACCCTTCTTAATTAAATTGTTTCTTTTTATTTATTTATTTATTTATTTTTATTTTGTTTTTTTATTATTTATTTATTTTCGTTATTTTTATTTTATTTTTTTATTCCTAGAAACCAAATATTTGAAAATTATTAAAAATTACAAAAAAAAAATAGAAAAAATCTAAAAAATGAAAAATATTCTCTTTCACTTTATTGTGTCTGTCCGGTCGCTCACACCGTGTGACACTCATTTTCAAAAATACCAAAAATATTTTCTTTCCCTTTTAGTGTCTGTCCGACAGCCCGCGTCGTGTGACACGTATTTTCAAGTAATTCAAAAAATATAAAAAAATATAAAATTTTCAAAATATAAAAAAAACATCACCATTTTCAAACAAAGAGTCCTTGAATAGAACTATGTGATCCTTGATTCTCCACCGTGAGATACGTAGGAGTAAGGCCAGTCCTTGTCAGGTTCACCTCTAAAAAAAATCAAATCTTTTTCTTATTTGTTTTTCAAATATCTTTTAAAGAACTATGTAACCCTGATTTCTCATCTTTAATGAGAATACGTAGGACCAAGGTCAATCCTTGTCGGGCCCAAAAAATTAAAAAAAAATATATTTTGTTTCTTTTAGCATTTTTGTCTTATTATTTTTGAGGAAAAAAAAATAACATTTTGAAAACCACATCGACTTTGCATTTTTAATTAAAGGTACCTCCCTCGGGCGGGCGCTGTAGGGTGTTAACACCTTCCCTACGCGTAACCGACTCCCGGATCTGAAATCTAGTTTTTCGCAGACTTTTTTTTTTATGATTTTCCATAGTTTTCCAAAAATAACTATGGTGGCGACTCCAAATCTCTTTTTAAACCCGTTTTATTTTTTCGGTTCGCCTTCCCGTCGCGATTCTGGTTGCGACAATGATTATCAAGACTTTCCTAATAGATGAAGCTATTAAAGTAAAGAGAAAATATTCAAAGATGGAAACACATCAACAATAGTATTCTACAATGTGATTATGAATACCAAGACCTAGATGAAGAAAAAGGGATGCTGAATGGTTGAACAGAGACAAAATAACAAGTTGGAGATTTACACATTGAGATTATAGAGTTAAATCCTATTAGTTGTGAGAAATATTGGATTGTGTGATTAACCATTGTAAAATCCTTCACATTATGAGGTATACCTGTGAGCTTTGATTGTGCTATCTTAGTTTGAGCATTGTTATTGTTATTTCATTTGAGAGTTCTCGATCTTAGGGGCAGATTTAGAAGAATACCTGAAGAGCTTTATACTCGTGATACTTGGAGAAGTTTATACGTGTGATACCTGGAGAGGTTGATAATCGTTGTAACCTGGAGAGGTGATATTTGTTCTAATCAAGTATTTTGATTAGTGAAATATCTTAAGGAAGTTGCTTAAGAGACTGGACATAGTCTCAATGTGCTAGGTGAACCAATATAGGTCTTATGTGTGCAATGTCTACTTTATACACTTACTTTGATTATTTTACATCTGTGCAAAATAGATAAAATGTCTACATGCTCTATTCACCCTAACCCCCCCTTCTAGAGCCAACTTGCACCAACAATTCCTTCACTCACCAACTTCTAAAGAATATTCATTTGAGACAAAGGAATTAGGGAATGATTATTCTCCTCATCAATTCTCATAATTGGCATTTATAAGTGTGCAATCATACTAGATAAGGGCATCCAAAGTCAATGTTCTATCAACAAGGCATGGATCTTAATCCACATTGAAGTTATTATTTCATTTAAACTTCTCAATTATGACCGTGTTTGTCATTTTCTTGAACGTCTTTGTAATTAGTTTCTTCATGACAAAAAGAAACAAACAAAGGAGATTGATCTTAATCAAATATCAATTACCAAAGGATGTGGAACAAATAAAATTTGAATTTTTGAAACTAGTTTGTTGGTATCAAATTAAGAAGTTGACATACAAAAATGTGTAAGAGTATTAGATAATCTATTACTTTGAAAATAGAAACATGTAAAAACAACTAAAGCACGCGATGTAATGAGAAATAATAATATATTCTTGGTTAGCACATATATGATCAACATGTCATGATTTATAGGAAATTTATAGAGATCGCACATTCAAACAAGAAAGAGTGAAATATAAAGTACAACTAACATAGCAAATGAATTTTACATCTGGTATTCAAGAGAGGTAAATTTAGGTCGCACGGAAAAAATGTGACGTAAATTTACGTCGGAGTATAGCAGGTCTAATGTAAAAAAGTCTGCGACCAATAAAAAAAGCTACAATGAAATTTGCATTCCTTAGCTTGCTTTATTTGTGCGTGTTGCATATCAAATGAAAGATTTTGATAAAGTAGAAAACAAGTTAGTGAACAAAGAAGCCAAACTTGAGACAGAGGTTGGGCAATGTAGGAAGGAGATTGAGATGTACAAGCATTGAAGTCGAAGAAAGACTGAAATATATAATTTTCAGTTCATCATCGACTTCAATACCCTTAAATGTCATGAAAGTCCAAAAGGTGCAAATTGTTTTTACCGCTACAACATATTCTTATAATGACAAACACAATGACATTCATGTAAAGTCATGTCTGAGTCTCCCAAAACATAGACATGGCTATAAAGGAAAATACAATGTTTTGAAAACAAACCTCAACAAAGAAACATATTGGATAAAAAATTTTCCCATGAGAAACACACCACAAAAGAAGAAGACTTGGTAAAAAATGAATCTCCAAACCAGAACCATTTTCGACATGTTTTCAAGTAGTTAGAAATGAGAAAGAGAATTTAGATGTGATAATTAAAAAGAAATTTACGTTGGACGTTACTGTAAGACCTGGAAAATTTAAATAATTAATAAATATTTAATTAGCAATAATTGTGGATTGGAAGTACCTCTAAGAGAATTAGTTTGTCAAGTCATAGCAAAGGAGCAACGGTAGCTCAAGTGGTTGACTGTGTGGGGGTGGTGTTGAAGGGTCTTGCATTCGAATCCTGTTATGCCATGAGTGTGATGTTTTAATTATTTATTTTATTTTGCATGTATGCATGATTGTGTGATGTGGTCTCATAATCAAATATGTGCATGAAATGTCATGAAACATGTATTGGCTTGGTGCTTGTACATATGCTTGATAATTGGATGGATGAGGGTTCTAATGATGGCAAGCACTAAATAGAGACCTAGAAACCCTATTAGCTTTTGAGAAGCCACAAGAGTACAACGATAATAGTTAGGGTGCAAGAAACTCAAAGTAATATGGTTGAATGTGAAAAAATGGTTGTAATTTTGTATTGGTATGTGTTAAATTGGACATGTATGATTGCTGGGAACATGAATTTATGTTGTTTCATACAATTGATTGACTGGGTCGAGTTGTTGTGGATTTTTTTCACAGATGCAAAATTCTGAGTTCTATCCAAGAACTCTGATGCACCACTTGACAGCAAGTAGGTACCGCTAGGCGATGCGTGGAGCGCAACAAGGTGTGAATTTTGTGTTGGTGTTGCGTGATGGGATGGGAATAGATGGAATGTGTTAGGTGTTGTTTGAGGTAAGATGTGATCTTGCATGAGTTGTAGGCAGTAGTAGTTTATGTTTTTGTTCTTTTGAAAGTTTCTTATGAACATGTTGTATTCCTTGTCTAAGTCACTTGTGGCATGGCTTAAATTGGTGAATACTTGAGAATGTAGCTAGGATTGATGTAAAAGAGGTAGGAAGTGCTATATTGAGTCACACTGGTGTATATAGACGTGCGTTCTGTATTCTGGATGAGTGCCTGTATTATTGGTTTTCCAAAATTGCTTTGGGGTGCAAAAACCAGAAGTTGTTATGCTACTGGTGTAGCGCTTGACGATGCAGATTGGAATGTCAGGAGATGGGTTACCCAGGGAAGCCCTAACTGAAATGTGCTCTACAGTGTGTTGGGACCACCAGACGGTCTCCATTGCCACTTCATCTGGGGCGCTTAGGCTGCGCCATGCGATAATTTGATGGCATTTTGCATTGTGGCGTGTTTTGCATGGCTCGTTATGAGGGTTTTTGGTTTGGGATATGCTTGCATGGATTACGAGCGAGAAAGTTCGTAATGGAGTTGGAAACACGTGATTAATATGGACAAGGAGGTTCGTATTGGATGTAATCTTGTGTGGGGATACGAGTGGGGAGGTTTGTATGTTTCATGCTCACACTCGAGGGTGTTATGAGTAGGGAGGTTGATAACTAGATGTGTTCACGTGTGTTGGACTACGATTGGGAGGTTCGTAGAGGTTAGACTACGAGCGGAGAGGTTCGTAGAATTGGACCTTGAGCGGTTAGGTTTGTGGAAGCATATGAAATCCTTAAGATCATGATTGAGCATGTGCTAATCTCATATAGGTTATGAGACTAGGGTTGCGTAGGTACCTCCTAGTGTAAAGGTTTTTATAGATGGGAAATTGGTTAAGTCATTTTGGGTGAGGTGTTTATATTATTATTTATGCTTGTTTATTCCTTTTAAGCTCACCCTTTTTGTTTGTGTTTGGCGATGATCGTGTGACTTGTCACACAGGAGCATATGTGATTCTAGGCGAGGATGGCGATGCGTAGAGATGGAGCAGGGATAACTATCGAGATTTTATTTTAGAAATTGTTCTTGGTTATCTTGGAATTTCCTTTTATTTGGGCTTTGGATTATGGATTGTAATAAAGTATTTATGAAGTATTGTTATGTTACCACTATTAAAGTTTTAAATTTTCCCGCACTTAGGAATAATATGACATATGGAATTTTATTTTACTTATAAATTTTGCTTTATAAAGTAATATCCACCTATGATGTTACAATGGCGATGCGTAGAGACAGAGCGATGGCTAGCTATGGCAAAATTTTATGAAAGACATATGCTTTGGAACTTTGTAATTTTTATTTTCTGGTTGGCTTTGGATTTTGAACTTGTAATAAAGTATTTATGAAGTAACTTTATTTTATCCACAATTTTTATTTTTCTGTATTTGGAAATGGTATCAGATATTTAAATCTTATTCTTATTTTAATTGAATCATGTTTTACCAAGTAATATCCACCTATAGTGTTACACTTACAATGTCTGATGTAAAATTGATAATTTACGTCAGACACTAGAGTTCAATATAAATTATCTCATTTATGTTGATCAATAAAGAATTCAATATAAATCGTTTTCCTTTATTTAAAAAAATGTTGCTGCGTTTTTTATGTGAATTATTTTGCTATTAAATATAAATTACGTGCTATAAATTCAATTTCTTAAATTTGCGTATGTTAATAAGATTATATTATATATAGACTTGTAACAACATTACTAATACTATAATAGATGACAGAAGGTATTATCAATAAATTTTACCTTTGTTTTGATTCTTCTTATATAACTAATATAAATAGATGTTATTACAACTACAAGATAAACACGACAACATTCTTCTCACCTTAGCTACCATTAAATGTGCGATGAATAATACATGATTTTTTCTTAAAAGAAATCTTTGTACCCATGTCACACCTAGGGATGGCAACGAGGTGAGGCGGGACGAATTTCGTTATCCCCATACCCAAACTTAACGGGTATCAAACTTTTGTCTCATCTTCATTCCCACCGAGTAACGGATATAATCTCATACCCATACTCGTACCCGTTTTCTTACTACTTCAACATTAATTTTAATTAACTTTCATAAAATAATAAAAAATTACGGTAAATGAAACATAATATTATGAAATATTCAATATTAGGAGGATGATTGTTTTTCGATATCAAATACTTTGAAATAAATTAAAATTTTTTACATTTTAGATTAAAATACCAAATAAAATTTCATGAGAACCAAAATATTTATTAAATTTGCAAACATTAATGAAACCTAGTTGATAAAATTTAAAAGTATTTTTAAAAAAATATAAATGAAAAAAAAATATTCAAATTAAAATATATTTTAAATGTTTGTTTACTTCAATTTTTTAAATTATAATGAATCTCTTTTTTATACACTAATAAAAGTTATAATACATCACTTGATCAAAATGATGCAACGAATAAATAATAAACATAATAATAAAATTTTAACATAGATCTTGTATCTTTTGAGCTCCAATATATGTTGGATGGTGATAAGAAAATATTCATGGCAATTACATTAAATTTTTATATTGTAGTAAATAAAATTTATTTATACAATTATGGTGAAAAAAATTACAGTATGATTGATAATGAGTTAGAAAATAAAAAATAATTAGATAAAATATATTGAAATAGTATTCTACATGATGGAAATAAACAGCAAATAAAAATATTAAAAAATTAATAAATGTTTAGAAACAATTTGAGAGACTATTGAAAGAAATCGCATAAAGGAAAATAAATGTATAATTAAGGTATGATAATATAAAAAATACCTTAGAAATCTAAGAAAACATCTTAAATATCAAGATATATACCTAATGGTTGAGAAATAACAAAAATTGTTTTAGCAAAACAAAAGAGTTCTTCAAATGAAACAAAAATTAATAATAAGTAAGGAATTTTTTTGTATACATTAACTAGTAAGTGAAAAGTTTGTGCTATTAAATACTTAAATTGAGAGTAGGGGTTGACCATTGTATTGACAAGGGGATCCACGCTTTTTTTTATTTTATTTTTTATATATTTTAAAAAATATATTTATATATTATTATTTTAATTATATTAATTTAGTTTAAAAGAATTTTTTATAATTTAAAAATCACGTTTTATATAATTTCTTCTACTTTTTATTTGATTTCTCTCTTTGTCGTGCTTCCATATCTTTCTCTCCTCTTATTTCTATATCAATTTTCACCATCAATTTCTTATTATTTCTAAAATCAAATTGCACCACAGAAAAATTGAGGAGTTAAAGATCATTTTAGACCGAATAATTTCTTCTTTTGAGTAAGTTTATTTTTTAACTTTTTTTAAGCAATATGTTTTTCTCTTGTATGTGACTTTTCTATACTCTAGGCATATATCTATCTATTAGAGATCATAAAATCGTGTTTTAATTGTTGATCAAACTCTTCTTTGTGTAGATAGAGCTATTTTAGGCTTTGAGTTGTGTAAGGTAAGAGCAAGATTATGAATCTACACTAAGGTAAGAGAAGCTAATCATTTAGAAGTTATTAGTTTTCTTAAAATATTGAGTCTTAGTTTTAAAATTTAATTTGGGGTAGTCATAATTTTATCTTTTCTTAGAGAGTTGAAAAATTTATATTAGAAACATTATGGTAAAGAGTAAAAGAATTGATTCTTTTTTCAAGAGGAAGACTTATGATAAAGATGAAAGAAATGCATCTACGTCATTGGTGGCAGAACTTAAACAAAAATTACTACAGCTACAAAGATCTACCGCTACAACTAAAAGATCTTTTCTGCAATGAAAATAATCAATAACAGGTAGAGAAATAAGATGAAGACTGGATTTTTAGCAAACACTATGATAATATATACTGAGAGAGATATTGCAACAAGCTTCATTTTTGATTCAGTAATTGAAGATTTTAAATCATTGAAAGAGCGTAGAGGAGCATTTAATTAAATGTAACTTTTGTCTTTTGAATATATTATTGTTGATGATAAAATTTATGTTACACTTTTATATATATTATATTGTAAGACCCGTGAAATTTAATTAATTAAAAAAATAATTAATTAATAAATGCGGGTAGTGAGAGCCTTTATGGCATTAAAATTGATTAATGTGATGTGAAAAAAGTACTTGCTCAAATGATTAACTAAAGGGACTTGGGTTCAAGTCCAATGTATGCTAATTGTGTGTTATTTAATTATTAATTTTTTTGATAATATGTTGAATCATGAGGAGTGATAATATAATCATAGAATTATATAAATTATCACGAAACATGAATTGATTGAATAGTTGTGCAATTATTTGACATTTGGCATGGAATGGGTTTGAGCCTTAGTGAACCCAAACCAAACTTTATTTTTTTGCCAAAATTTCCTTTGGTATGAAGGTGAAAGGGCAAGGAAACCCTAGCAGCCAAGGGAGGGCTGGAAAACCATCATAAGACAACAAATTGAATGACATTAACCTTAGTTTAATTGTATTTTCGTTTTACATCATTAAACCCACATTAAGACACTAATTAGTGGCCAATTAAGGGAGAAAGAGAGAAGTTGTGTGGCTGGTCTTGTTGGATAGGTAAAGGAATACGAAAATCAGAGTGAGGTGAGTGTATTGAGTAGAGCATTGAGGCTGAATTGAGGAGAACTAAGGAAGGCTATTGGAAGCAAGGGAGAACCAAGGGCTATTCAAGTTTTAAGCTAAGGAATCCAGGTTAGGGGAGCTACTTTATTTGTCTATATGAAATTGTATGATTTTACATTGTATGATGTATGATTGGGTGCCTATTTCTGCGTTAATTTTTCCACTGGTCGAGTTTCCAGAAATTTTCCAGAAACCGCCTGGCGGCAAGGGTGACTCCGGCAGGCGACGCGAAGCCTTGTGTTCTTGTTCAATGATTCTTTATGGGTTTTGTGATGGTTGGATATTGAGCAAGGTTCTTGTGCATGATTTGAATGTATAAACTTATGAAATCGATGATTATCACTACGTTTATATGAATTCAAGTGATTGATTAGGAAGCATTAAAGTGAAGGGAGGTCGTGTTGGGATTGGGGTCGAATTGTTAATTTGATTCTTTGAAATTAATGATAACGAAGTTGAGATTTATGGAATTATTGAATGCATAGGTATGAAAGAAATCAATTTGTTTGTAATTTATGCGCTTGATTGATTGGGACGAGATTTGGGGGTTTATAGTTCATCACGGGTGCGGGAAAAATTTGGGGTTTGCCCATAATTTGATGTGCCGCCTGGCGGCGCATACTTTCCGCCAGGCGATAGATGCTGCAGTAGTGGAAATTGCATTTTGTGACTGTTCGGGACGCCTTTTGGGATTTTGTGAGGGTGAGGCTAAATTCTACACGTGATAATTATATAAAAATAGTCCGAATTGAATAAATATGATGAGTGAACAATATAATTATGTCAAGACGAATGCTAGAATTGTTGATTTGGGGTTTTAGAGTTTAAGTAGATGCAGAACAATCTGGGATTTTTCCAGAACTGTATGCACCGCCTGGCGGTGCATGAATTGCCGCCATGCGACTCACGTTAAAACAACTCACTTTCTGGGTTAGTGTTAAAAAATTGCTTGGTGGTGAAGAGTTGCCGCTAGGCGACGCGTGTGGTGTTCTGTTCACGAAAAACGTTGCTTTTCGTAGTTTTGCGCAACAGTAACCGTCAGACAGTAGTTTAGTCCCGCCGGGCGCCACCTTCCTCACTTCTGAGCGTTAGGCACCACCTTCCTCACTTCTGAGCGCTAGGCGCCACCGTTTTTCTAGTTCGCGCAATTTTCGTAGAACTACATTTCCGGGTTCATTAATTGTCCGCTTTAGGTGAAATTTTGACAGGTGGTCCATAACATGTGAGATAGAGGCCGTACCCCACCAAATTAAAATAGATAAAATGCAGTATATGAAAGTGAACCAAGTCGTCTCCCAATGACCAATGTTCTTGTTCAAAGCTTCAATTTCCAGACGAACACAACAATACAACACAGGGGGGTTTGGCAGATTTACGGATGCAACACACAATTGAAAACTTAAATGCAGACGTCTAAAATCAATGTAAAAGCAGCGTTGATTCCTTGCTTCAAATGAACATCCACCAATCACGGATCACAACTCAAAATGGTTATATTAACTCTCATGGAACCCGAATTAACTACTAAGCGCAAATTAACTCGAACTCAAGTGCAATTAAGCAAAGCACACATCCATGAATCTGCTATAGTTCACTAAGCATGAACACACAATGATTCCACTCTGCAAATTAAGCAAAAACAGAATGGTTTCTTCATTTAAACCCAAACGCAAATTCCGAATTGAGAGATTAACATAACTCCACCGAACAAAACACTAATCTCAAGGTTTCAATCCATTATCTGCAAAGAATCAACACCTAAAATAAGTTCCTCATGGAATCCGAATTAGGCTTCAACATAAATTTTGATTCAACCATCCAAATGAGTGCAAATTGATGCAGAAAACCTAAATTGGTGCATGAATCGAAAAAGTGCAAGAAAAGAAAGGGGCAACAACAAAAACAACAACAAAAAATGAGAATACTTCAATATAAATGTTACCCGTACGGTAGAAAACGTTAATACAAGTTCAATGTGCTGTCCAAGACTCATAAAACGTGAAAAACGAATGGAAAACGTGAAAAATTAGCTTGTGCCTCCATGGGTAACCTTCCAAAGCTTAAAACATAAAAAATGGAGGTTGGAGAGAATGTAGAAGGAGAAGTGTGCGGCTGGTTGCATGCATTCAGACCTAATTTCGTGGTCCCACCACCCCTGCCACTCATATTTACAAAAATGCCATTATGAGCTGCAGAATTACAAAAATGTCACTCCTAGGCCTCTAATGTTGGCTCATTCACTCAGATGACGTGGAAATGATGTGGAAATGATGTGGCAACGATGTGGCGACTCTCTTCAACTGAATATTAATGTCCAAGCTCCAAAATTTGCTTCACCCAAATATATAAAAATAATTAAAAACGAAAATTAGGCCAAATAATGTGAAAGTAGTCCAAATTCAGAACAGTGGCCCAATAAAGCCCAACAGATGAAAAATACTCTAAAGATGAACAATTAAGCATTGAACAACTGTCAAATGGGTACACAAGGGCTAGTGGAATGGAAGAAAATCATGACTCATCAATGTGGTTCTTCACTTTGAACGGTGGAAATTTGATTTTGAGGTCAATAACTAGAGATATACGTTACTCAATATTGCTGATTTTGGAGTCTTTAAAATGCATGAATAACCTCTTGATAATTTCTAGTAACTTCTAATGAAGCATGATAGGGTTATGTGGTAAGTCTCTATCAAATTGAATGTTCCTTTGGGTTAGTCACATATAGAGAATTGGTTATTGGTGAAGGCATGTGTGTCAATATTAGTTGCATTGATGCATATGATATGTGGTGATACTTGTGTACGCGTATGACGAAGCCATCTAAGTTGAGATTATGCATGTGACTCATGTTGATTTCTAGAAGCCTATATTCTTGATTGTGGATATGCTTATTTATAAGAGTAGGATTGATTTTTACCTTATTTTGGATGCTTAAAAACCAGTACTGCATAAGTACTAGTGTGGCCGATAGGTATGGCAGCCAGACATCTTGAGGTACTCACTCGAAGACGCAGAATACGATTAATAGGGTAGCGGTCATGTGGCTTGAAATTAAAGGAGGGAATTCCTTTGGTATATTTGTATTGACATATAAATGCTTTGTTTATATGATTGATGTTTTTATTATTAGCTCACCCTATCTGCTTGTGTTTGGCGATGATCGTGTGCCCGGTACACGTGAGCAGATGATGTTGCAGGTGGATCTAGTGAGACATAGAGCCGGAGCGGGGCTAGACTGGGATAAAGAGTTTTCTCAAGGTTTTATTGTTTTATGATTTGGAATAATTTTGTAAACACTTTGCGATACTTATGATTTAATCTAGTTTATGATTTGGATTTAGTTTATTTGACTATGTAATGAAGTTTTAAATTTCTTGTGTTTTGGGAAATGAAATTTAATAAATGACGCTGACGTATTATTTCTATTTTATTTTATTTAAAACCGTAATATCTGGACGAGATGTTACAATTGTTATCATATTTGTTGAATTTTATATGAGTGCTTGTTTTGAATAGAGAAAATAATTTGAGGAAATGAAAACCTTTTTTAATTAGAAAAAATAATTTATATATAATAAATATAATTTGGCCCTCCTAAAATTTTTGTTCAAGTTTCGTCACTAATTGGGAGTATTAAATATTCTCATATGAAAGAAAAATATATAATAAATAAAATATTAAAAAATAATTGAAATATTCAAATGTGAGACATAATTATTTTAATTGACATACATAATTTTAACATAATTACATAAAGGTTATGATAAGATGAAAAATATAATAGAAATGTGAATGCGTTTCATGACAAAGCAAATAATTAGAAGAAATAAAAAATAGAAAGTATATATATATATATATATATATATATATAGTGAGAGAGAGAAAGAGAGAGTTACTTAATTAATTGTGAATATTTTAATAATTTAAATAGGGACGAGTATTATGGCGAGGATATGTACATCCCCATACCTAATTGAAAAAGTCAGAGATTCCCCATACCCATACCCAGTTAATGCATGGATTCCCCATCAAAACATAGATGTGTTCGGACAATACCTACGGAGGCAGGTTTATTTGCCATCTCTCACACCATAAGATATTTAAATCACTACATATTTAAATGAATGATATTAATATTAGAAAATGTAAGCATATCTAAATTATAAACAAGTTTGTAATTCATCACGTAATAATTTAAATCATTTTAATTCTCATATTTAAAAATAAAATTTTAACATTTTAAATACTTATATTAATTTTATCTTATACATAATTTAAAACAATTAATAATTATTTTTCTTCTTAATTATATTTTACATCATTTTTAATAATACTCATTGTAACGTCCCATTTAATAAATAAACGTAATTAAATGAAACATCACACAGAATAATATAAAAGGGCATTGTCATGGAGTAGAAATGTCACTCCCTACAGTTGTCCATAATACTTAGAAGAAAACTAAGGCACACCACGATGCCATTAACAAAACGAGATAAGAGTTTAACAGTATTCAGAATACATGCTCAAGGAGCAAGGTAGTACATAGGCCATAGTTCCTAAAAAAAGGAACTTGGAGCAAGGGGATCCAACCCAAGACAAGCTACGTAGTAGAGTTTCCATCACCCTGAGGACCATGAGGAGTTGCCACATCTGCTCACATCAATAAATTGATGATCATCACAAAAGGAGAAGACTGCACACAAGACACACAAACAAACAGAAAGGGTAGGCTAGAGTGAAAAAAGTTTTACCATACAATTGCATACAATTTAAAAGACAAAGATACATAAAACAACCAAGCATGTGATGACCAACAAGCAAGATTCTAATACTCAATTATCTAGATACATACAATCAGTCGAATTCACTCGATGCTTGCACTTGTGGTGGCCTCTACTGCTCTGCAGAGCCATTGCCAAAGGGCTTCATCCTATCACGCACAAGGTTAGCCTTCAAACATCTAAGGCCATTATCCTGCCAAAGACTAGGGCCTCCTGCTACTCTCACCACTTGAGTCAGTACGCTCTATGTGAGACTCATTGACTCTTTAGAGTTTCAGGATGCAATCCTTACTTGAATCCTTACTAAATTATATAATGAGGCACCACCATGAAACCTTTGTGGAATTACGTCATAACCATGAGGCACCACCATGAGCTCCCACCAAAAAGGGTTCATGGAATTACGTCCTGACCATGAGGCACCACCATGAGATCTCACCTAGAGATTCATGGAATTACGTCCTAAACCATACCAAAATCATGTCTCACCAACCAACATAAAATTATCATACATACCAATCTCATGTCAATATATATAACCAACCATCCAATCATGTTCCATAAGAAATATCATACCAAACTCATCAATTCCAGCTCATGAACTATTTAAATACATGCATAATCACTCAATTCAAAGCTTCAACATAATAATCTAATCAAGCATGCGACCATCAACCAAGAACAGAGGAGAAAACAACACCTGAGCACGTTCTCGCCCAGTTCTCGCTCAGGCGAGCTCCTATCGCCTAGGCGAGAGCTCGAAAAGTGGAACAGTGGTGCTTTCGCATTTTCTCGCTTAGACGAGACTTTGCCTGAGCGAGATGGCTTCTCGCTCAAAACTGGAGCTCGTCGCCTGAGCGACAGCTTGCGCAAGCACCTAGGAGGGTTTCTGATACTCTCGCTGAGCCGAGACCCACTTGCTTGGGCGAGAATATCAGATTTCCTCCACTGTTCATGCAGGCCAACACAAAGATTCATCTAGAGCAATGTACAATACATATTCATATCATTTTAAACACCATACAATTACCAAAAGCACGAAACAAAGTTGAAAAACAAGCAATATACATTAAAACGTGAAACCATAGCTTCCCTTATGTGGAAGAATGTTAGCCAAAAAACTCCGACACCTAAGCCAACGAACACAACAACTCCAAAAGCATATTCGAGAGTTGGAAATAATGGGACAGATTCAAAACGGGGTTACCAAGGTGAACCCTAGTTAGAATCACAACAATAGAGCTAGAAATAAAGAAGGTATGGATGAAGAACCAACTTACATGAGAAGGAAATGGAGTCGAGCTCGCTTGCAGATGAATGAGGTCCAAACCCTAGCAGAGCTCTGTTGAGGGAAAAAAAAGTGAACAAGGGACTGATTTTGCAAAGTGAGTAGAAAATGAGAGGGTTAGATTGTGTACCGTACCTAGTCAAACTCGACCAAATAAGTAAATAATGTGCATATCGAGGCCGCCAAGTATCCAGCCTAGGCCGAGTTAGCCTAACTTGTATCGATTTTAACCTAAACTAAACGTCTAAAGGGACAACCTGCACCTCATATCACTAACCTAAGCCATCAAAGCAAGTAGCCGGTCTAGACCGACTACTCGAGCATATCTGGTAAGATTACAGCCTAAACCGACCACTTCAATACACTCAGTATGATAGAAGCCCCCGCATTCAATAAATCTTAAGGGCCTGGGTTTGGGCCCTGGCCCACTCGCAAGCCCCACCTAGAGCCCAAGTCAAGGCCCAACCCATGAAATAGTCAAACGTCATTAATGCTCTATAAATACGCGTGGACCCCATCATTTAAAGGTACGCATTCATTAATCACTGATTTGACTCTCTGAGAGCTTTGACTTACTTGAGCTTCGGAGACTCTTCTACAGGTAACCCCTCCTGGGTTCAAGTTGACATGTATCGACCGGGAAGAGGCCAACTGAGGAGATAACGGACTACGTGGTAAGGTGACGCTTGTGCCTAACCTATCTTATTTGTTCTCTACAGAAACAGATTGGTTTAGGGATTTTGGGTACCCTATGGACCAACCTTAGGCCCAACTGATTAGGACAGACCCTTAAACATTGATGCATAATTAAGTGGGCCTTACACTCATAAATTTAAACTAAATATTCATAATCTTCATATCACTTCATTTTCATTAAAAACATTTTCGATTAATTATAAACGTTTACATTTTTTAAAAGGGTATTAAATGCCTTTATTACTAATCAAATTTATCACATTTTTTAAAATTTATTTTTCATTCATATTTAAGAAAAAAATCATTTTCCTAATTTAATTTTCAATAATGGTTAACTTTTTTAATTCATAAATTTATTAACAATAAAATATCTATTAGTTATTTAATTTATATTAATTAATTTAGTTTAGCAGTTCATATAAATTTCTCAATAAATGTTTCATAATATTTAATTATAATAAAAAGATCAGAAATTTTAGAACTCGATTTCCAATCTAATCAATGAAGTGAAGATTGAGAGTTACTGAAAAAAACACACACTGGTAAGTTGGCCCATTTTTTCTAAATTGTCTATAACAATAATGAAACCTACACTGCCATTCTGATAATACACAAGTTCTAGCTTCAGGACAACTACACCAGCAAGAATCAGAGGAATCCAACGTTGGAAAACGATGTTAACCATACATCATTTTCTTTTTTATTTGTTTGACAAATATATATATTTTTACATTATTGTTACCATTGGTGTTTAAGATAACATAAATAATATTTAGCAAGGCATCAGCATCTGGTTTTTGTTAGTTTTTGTCTGTTTCTTCTCCCAGAGTTGCAGGTCACGTGAAACTGTACATCGTGAATCCCCCACCTCAGTAAATAGCCATTACTCCTTCACCACCCCATTTTCATTAACACAGATAAAATGACAAAACAAGCTCTTACATTTCAGACAATGGCATGCACATAGGTACACTTCTCTCTGAAATTTTCACGTGAACATGCCTCTTCTCTTTTCAAATCTCAAACATTGAGCCACTGATTCTGCCTGGTTTTGAATCTTTCCACACCATTATCTCACACGTCATGCACGCGCTCTTCCCACCAACTTCTTCACTTCACTATATAACGACACTTTCTTCACCCATTACAATTATTGCATACACACACTGCCCCAGAGAGAGTAGGTTAACTTGGTGAACATAGAGATGAGGAAATCATGTGGCTTTTTCTTCTTGCTCCTTCTTCTGGTCTTTGCTTCCCGTAAGATTAATCTCTTCTCTGTCTTTTTTCATTACATAATAATGTCACTTGTTTAACTAGGTTCTATATGTTGTGTTTGTGGTGGCAGAGGTGGTGGTGCAGACGGAGGGAAGAGTGTGCGAGTCACAGAGCCACGGGTTCAAGGGTGCATGTACCGGAGACCATAACTGTGCTCTGGTATGCAGGAACGAAGGCTTCTCCGGTGGCAACTGCAGAGGCTTCCGCCGCCGATGCTTCTGTACCAAGATTTGCTGAGACAAAATTCAAACATCAGTGCATGCATCTCACTACCAAATAAATCACATGCATGTACTCTTTCTCTGTTATCCATTTGGAAATGGGATATAGCTGCCACAATTTCCAGTATTTTCTACTTAGACACCATTTGCTTGTGTTTGTTCAGCCTTTATATTTATAATTAATAATAAATGCTTCTTAGTTACCTCCTTGTTACATTTCATCTGTCCCCATGATTCTACGAGTTTCTCGATTTTCAATTCTTCCTTTCGTTATCTGTCATTTGTTGTTTTTTCATGAAAAAGAATGTTAAAGGTAAGGGTGTTATGTACTTATAGAACCTATTATGACAACTCACGGAATTAATATTTTTTACCAATATTTCAAGCAACGAGATTCAAACAATGTGATGAGCTGAAAGACTTTGGTCTGCTGTATGTCTTAGCATGATTTTCTGGAAATCAGTTTAGTTGATAAAGTTAACTCATCCTTGAAATTCCTTATGCCATAAAAATTCGAAAAATCTTTGTTGAAGGTGATGGAGACTTTTTCTATATTCATTAAGTTTGCTTTGCTTTGTTTTTTATTTTAATTCAGTACCAGAAAAAGACTAATGAGAACCTTGAACTCGCTTTTCCTCCATATATCTTATTAGATTTAAACTACTCAAACAGTCAGAACAATTTCCTGTAAAATGATGTATTTGCTAAGAATAATGATGGTGGATGGATATCTTTTCTACTATCTGAAAGTCTTATTAATTTTAAGCAGGACCATCTACATTTGGTAATTGGGGCCATCAAGGACAGGGTTAATAAAAATGAGGGATGGGTTTTCATTAGGAACTGTGTAGTTGTGGCTGAAAGTATCACCAGAGACGATGGTGGATGTCATTGTCGCATAACCAATAAGGAAAAAGAAGAGATGGTGAGAAAGAAGGATAAAAGGGTTCAAACTAACTAACATTATAGAGAAAGTTATCAAAAATTTTTGAATTTCATTGAAAGAAATAAGACTTGTATAGAATCTGTTTTCACAGTCACTGAAAATATTGAATTCAACCACAGTAGACAAAATGCCCAGAGGGACCAAGTCAAGCATATAAATAGAAGAACAAATACCTTGCAACAAGAAAATAATACAATCCTAGCTTTATTATATGTTAAAATTCAAATACCTTGCAACAAGAAAATAATACAATCCTAGCTTTAGTATATGTTAAAATTCGTTGAAGCCTACTTATGATTGAAGAAAATGAAAAGAGAGAGGTATTTAATATTCAGTTTTTATATTGTAATACATGTGTGAGTCTAAATCTTATATTGAGTGGCACCAGTGCAGGGAAGAAAAACAACAGCGATTATTTTTAACTTTTGGCTTCGAGTGCGCATCCGAGGCATATACTGCCGAGGTAAAAAGACACTACTTTATGCCTCGGTTGTCAACCCGAGGCATATTTGAATCGTTACTGCCTCGGTTTCCACCGACTGAGGCCTAATGGTGATCCCTACACCAAAACTTGTAAAAGATGATCCTGTACTAGTAGAAGGTGCTGCACCAATAGAAGTAATAGGAACTGCCAAAGTACTTGCGGTTGTAGAAGATGCAGTAGTAGCACCCAAGGCTGACATAGAAGATGAAAGGGTCATGCTGCCAGTAGCCACAGTAGAAGTACTGGTGGTCATCACTGTCGGGAATAGTGGCGCAAAGGATGTGGTAAATGAAAAAGAACTCGTTGGTTTTGAAGGCGATGCGCCAGAAGCTGCCGAAGAAGCTGAAGCAGCATTGGGGAACCCAAAAGAGGGTTGAGAAGCGAATCTGAAGCAGAAGGCTTTGCAAACGCTGGGACCGTCGTTGAGGTCGAGATCGAAGAGGTTCTAGTGGCAAACATACACGAGAACAAAGGAGAGCTGCTTGTAGAGGTTGAGGAAGCTGAAGAAACTTCCAATGCTCCAAACAACGTCGTTGCTGTTGAGGATGATCCTTCGAACAGTGATAAGGCAGAAGAAAAAGCTCCAAAAGCTGCCGTTGAGATAGAGGAAGTAGTACCACCAAGCTTCTGCAGTGAAAAGATTTGGGTTTTTTTAACCCTACGAAGCGATACTGCCTCGGTTAATTCGATACCGAGGCATATTAGCTTCTTAAAATTAAGCTCATATGCCTCGATTGGCAGGAGGACCGACACATAAGTTATCTATTTCCTCGGTTATAAAAGAACCGACACCAGTGTAGTGAGGGCTTTTGGCCCCGGTTACTTTCGTGATTCTGCCTCAATTTTAGAACCGAGACATATTGGGGCGAGGCCAAAAGGCACCCCCTTTTGGCCTCGGTTATCACCCGAGGCCATAGAGGCCTTTTTTGCCTCGGTTGTAGAAGGACCAGAGCCATAAAGACTCTTTTCTGCCTCGGGTCTGGGAGAACCGAAGCCATAGGTGTTCAATATATATTTTTTTAAATAAAAAATTTCGCAGGGCCTTTGGCCTCAGTTATGGTATGAATCGAAGCCATAGGTGTTCAATACTCACTTTTTGCTTCGATCTTGGTAAGAAGTGAGGCCTATTCTGTTTTTTTATTTTAAATAAATTTTTTGTTTTATTGTGATTCCCACGTTTAAATTTGCATATTTTTCACATAACAGCACAAACTAGAACAAAATATATTCTCAAACATCCACAATCCAAAAACATTTAAAAGATAGTTGGAGTATTCACAATCCAAATACATACGTCCTAATCAATACTATTTTACATTTGAATTATGAACTTTGCACATGCTATCCTACCAAAGTTTATGGACTTCGCGGGAATTGGCAGAGGACGCTTGAATGTCTGCAAAATAAGACATTAACATTAACTTAAGTTAGTTTATAGAAAGACAACTTTAGTATACCAAACTTTAGTATATTGCAAAGTAATTGTTTTAATTCAAATATATATTACCGTTTCCCAATTAGTTGTAATACGAGCATGCACAATAGTTGTCATCCATTGCATTATATAGTAACCACACTTATATGAACCGGTTTGTCTATTACACTACATTATATAAAAAACATTAAAATTAATTAAGGTATAAAATCAAATCAAACAATTATAAATATATGGATAGAAATATCAAACCTGGAGGGAGCACCATGCAAGATATTTTGCCTTAGCCGTTGATCTCCCTAACAACATGTTATGTCCAATAATTGAACTATGATAAAGGGAATAAGTTAGGATACTTTTATATAACATGCCATTCATAAGATTGAGATTGAGGTTTCTTACCAATCTATCACTTGTCTAAGATAGTTGGGGGGAGGGCGGTGCAAAGAGCAAAACCACACAGCAAGGTTCTCCCTTAAGGAAACCACAAGTAATTCACTACAAGAAAAACCATTATTACCGACGGTCAAAATCCGTCGGTAATGGCCAAAATCCGTCGCTAAATCAACATTACCGACGGATCATCGACGGTCAAAAATTCGTCAGTAAAATGCTTGTCTGT
>Ga0214544_1002916_pt1 | contig 35715 bp, 17 predicted proteins | sample CNSS3metaG_FD_160074 | JGI IMG/M metagenome (GOLD analysis project Ga0214544, IMG submission 160074) | Root nodule microbial communities from cowpea collected in UCLA plant growth center, Los Angeles, California, USA - CNSS3 | ecosystem: Host-associated > Plants > Roots > Nodule | place: USA...
GGTTGATCATTTTGTTATAAACTTTGTGCATTCAACCACCAATTTTCGTGAGCTCTCCTTCCTAGAAGTGAACTTACCTTTGCCTTATCTTGCTTGCAAGTGGCGGCACCATCACTCATCTCTAGGGCTTGGTTGGCTTAGATCCACCCCTATGAGTGGCGTGCTTCTTCCATTCTTCATCTTCTATGCTTTCCATTTTTATTGTTTCTTCTTTCATTTTGCTCTTTAGTGTTGTTATTGCCGTGTGTGTTTAAGCTTGAATCCAACTCTCTTCTTCCTTTCATGAGCTTGAGAAATGAACATTCACATCTAGATAGCATGCTATCTTAATGTCCAGCGGGAATTTTCAAAAATCTTTCTTAAACAACTTCACCATATTCATAACTCTAAAAGGAAACAAGATAATCCTTCATCACCCCTGCAACTGCGCAAGGTCTCGCTTAGGTGAGCTGATTTCGCTTGAGCGAGAGACGCTCTCGTCTAAGCGAAACAGCTTAGCCTGAGCGAGAATTCGCTCAGTTTTAGAGTTGCCCACTGTTTGAGTCTCGCTCAGGCGATAGTGACCCACCTAAGCGAGGATGACCCTCTCGCCCAAGCGAGACCGTCTAGCTTGAGCGAGTTCCTCTGCAGAATTTTTGATTATTCCTTTGTTTTAATTATTGGAAGCTATAATAAATGATATAAGGTGATGTTTGTTCATACTATGCTTGGATTATTGTGACTGGTAGTACATGTGGTGGAATTGTATGAAATCAGATCATCAGAAGGTGTGGTTGCACTAGAATTTCAAGGGAAATTCTAGAGCTAGAGAATAAGTTAGTGTATGTGTAAGGACATGAAGACTCCTAATTTGGTTGGTATCCTGAAACTCCAATAATCATTCATGTTTAGGTAGAGCAAAATGAATTATGTCGTGAGGAGTAGTAGGAGGTCCTAGTCTTTGGACTTGATCAATTTTAGACGCGAAGGGGACTTACCCTGTGAGCGGTTGGGTGATAACCCCTTGTGTCCAAACTCGGTAGAGTTTGGGAACCGTCACATGTGCAAGCCACCAAGAGCTCCAATGTCTCTTACATAATCGGGATATTGAGTATAGAGTCATGTATATTATACTGTGTTATGGGAGCTTAATTAATTATGACGGATGTGATAAGTTCTGATTTATAATTATTATTGAACTACATGAATTCTCTTAATTAAGTTAGCTTACCCTTCTTGCCTATGTTTGTTCCCTCTGTGTTTTTTCTCTTTTTGCAATGATCGTCTATTCTGGTGTGAGCAGATACAAGTGCAGGTGAAGATACTCCCCTCCTGGATAGGAGTTGATCTGTGGCAGTGGATATCTAGTAGTAGTTTCTATTCCATGTTCCATTTAAACCTTGGGTGTTTTGTTAACCCTTTTCTAGTATTGGCTGTAAATATAACTAGTTCGTATATAGTTATTTTGGATGACTGTATTGGTATTTTATATATATCAGTCTCTTTCCTACTATCTGTTTTGGATTATCATGATATAATATTTTATTTAGTAGTGTAAAAACTATTAAATGGGATATTACAAATTTCACTCTACTTCTACCCTCACTTTTTCCTTTCACAGATATTTAATATATGTATGTAAATGAAGACATATCTTTCACACAGAATTTAAATATAAATAAAATATTAAAAAAAATTATTTTTAAAATTATTTTTGCTAGTCAGTGCTTATTTTTGTGTCTTCTCTTGTTCGAACTCTCTCATTTGCTTATGTTTCTATTTCTCTCGTTGGTTTGAAGCTTTTTCTTATTTACTTAGGTTGCTCTCCTCCTCTCGTTGGTTGGAAGGTTATTGTAAATGCTCACTGCCTTTCTCGCATCTCTCTCTCATTGGAGCTCATCTGACATTCACGAGGGAACCCAATGAGAAATTGGAGCTTGGAGTAAGTTTTATTTTAGGTTTTTGTTGGTGTTTATTGTTACATTAACCCCTTTCATTGTTTCTCCCCATGTTTCTCCCCATGACCGATCGATCTTGTTATTTGCAGGTTCAAAATTCTCATTTCTGAAATCCTAGGGTTTTTTTTTCCAAATTGAAGAGAGTAGCTCAAGCTCTGATGGAAAACATGAAAACATGAACCCAATGGGAAACGGTTACATACAAATTTAATTTGTGGGTAAAGTTCAAATCAATTTCATATATATTCCATTATGTAAAGTTCAAAATTCCATAGGAATTTATTCTTTAGGTAATGTACTCATCTGTTATATATAGATCATATTTCCACATGTAATATGGCACTTTTTCATTAGAAATACCCTTAATTGATATATATTTAACATTTCGTATGTAAAAACATTATATGTGGATGATTTTCCACGTCACATTACCGACATATATATTCTGTATATAACGTTACATACGAAATTTGTTACGTATGTAAAATCGTACAAATAATAAAGTGGAAAGTCCAACAGAATTGGAAAGTCTCGTCATTCACAACTTAATTAGACAACAAAATTAAAAAAGAACACAATAAACTCTTTTTTTTTTTAATTTTATCAAACAGTTAGTGCGTAAAAAAAATTTAACATAGAGTATTTATAATTGTCAAAACTAGATTTCATTCACTTTATTCTTATGTATTCACAAACATCTCTCCATCACATTAAACGTTTTACAGTCATGAAAACATGTAAGATTATCAAAATCCTCGTGAAAACATGTTTAAGTACTAAATCCTACAACTCAAACTTGACAAATTGAGCGAAATTGACTAGGCCTGTAAAATGTACTTGAATAAATTGTAACTAAATGATAATCTTTGATATATTCTTTAATCTTATGAGATTCCAAATACTCATTTTTCCAAATCTTAATTATTTAAAAAAGTAATAAAAATACCAATAAAAGATAAAAATAAACATAATAAAAACAATAATAATGACAATTATCAATGTAACGTTACATACATAATTCTTTTGTACATAAAATTACATACGATAGTTACATATTGATTTTTTTGTATGTAGTCTGTTGGTATTGATAAATTACATACAGATTTGGGGTTTTACATATGGATTTTGGCCATTGGAAAATTGATTTTTTTTTGTAGTGAGTCTACATTCTCATAACTCATAGATTATAACTTTCACTATCAATTATTAGAATAATGACTTGTGAGAAATTTCATTCTATTTTCCCTATGAACAATGACTCTTCATACCACTATTGAAATTTTTAGGGATTTTAAAATATATTTTGGATATATAAGAGATGTTATATGGACAAACTTATTATTTCCTTTTATTCATATGTACTCTATTTATAGAATAAAATTTTTTAAGTATATAAAATATTTACAATATCACAATCTTGATTTCCTAAATCTAAATAATAACTAATTTTTTTTTATATATTTTTATATGACATATATTTCAAAAACTGAAAGATTTCCTAAAAATTATTTAAATAAAGTTTTTAAGTACATTTTCTCGACCATTTCCGAATCAATCTTTACGCGTTTCCAATTTTAATCATTATAATTAGAGTTGTCAATTTAGTCTAACCCACATGACATAATCCTGACTTATATAGATCATGGTAAAAGAAGCACACACAAAAAAAATCCCGAGAACCAAAAGAAGAACAAAAGTCTCATGGGTCAAAGTGAATCCATAAACTAATGTATGTGAATCAATCTTTGGTTAAGATAGAGAGGTTTGGGCCGAGATCAAATTAAATAAGTGGTTCAGGTTGGATCTAGGTGAAGCCGGGGTTGACAAAGTTCGCGTTGAGCTGCTACACCTCAATCCAAATAACTTATAAACAAGGACCGTGTTTTCCAAGTAATCTAAGTGTACAACTTAAAGGTTTCAGTGATTTGGATTGGGCTACTGTCACAAATGATACATTCTTCAAGTGGTTATTGTGTTTCCTTGGATCATCTCTTGTGTTGGAAATCAAAGAAGCGATCATCATTACTTGTGAGATTCAACGGTTAAAATACTTCAAATCTTAGTTCCCTCTTGCCTTCTGCTGTGACAATCAAATCCCCAAGACAAGTAACTTCTAATCCCAGCTTCCATCTCTTAAATACCAGGAATTAAATTCAATGGTTTAAAATAAATATTTTTTTTTAGTTTCACAAATTACAAATTTATTTTAAATTAGAGATGTTTTGATTTCAAAAACTGAACTAAGAGAATTAGTTCATTCAATTTCTTTTCAAGATAGTTCAAAGAAATTGGCTGAACGTGATCGAGCCTAATCTAGGGGTCATAATTTTTTACTAATGGGTAAATTTTGAATATATTGAAAATTAAAGAACATTGAAAAATCTATGACAACACAAAGGGGGAGCACAGGGTAGAAATTAGTATGGGAAAGGAAAAAAGGGATTTGTTTGTGGTGGTGTGTTATGAAATAAAAGGGTACTCAATATACCAAGTATATATCTCTCGGTGTGGGATCCGTTCTTGGCCGATTATATATTGAACTATTACGTCCTCATGTACTCGGCCTATTCCAATTTTCGATTAAAACCACATCACGCAACTCATCTACTCAAAATAATTCACAGTTAATCATGATAATTTAGGGTCTATTATTAACAGTAATATAAATAACATATTTTGATTAATTCATTAATTATTACATTACTTGTTGATATATTTGATTGATTTAAGTGTTTGAGTGTATTTTACAAACACAATCATTACCATACTAGGAGAGGATGACCACAGAGAAGATGAGTTGATATACTTCTTTATTATTACTTTTAAAAAAATTAAATTTATTTTTTTATTTTTCATTAATATACACCTATTTAAAAAAAAGTTAAAAATAATTTATCACAACCTAATAAAAATACCTAATAAAAATTAAGAGAAATAATTACTAAAAGAAAACTTTGGTATCAATCCACAATTAAAAATTAGTTATGAAAAAACACATGAAATGTATTATTTTTTTCTTCTATATTCATGAAAAATGATATACAAAGACTCGTGAAATAAATAAAAAAATAATGTTAAGTATTGGACTAATATTTCACTATCAAGGTAGACGAAAGAAAGATTTTCTTTTAAGAATAGAAAAAATATATGAGAGATGAGAGCAAAAATAGTGAGTTTATGTTTAACTTTTTTTTCTTAAAAACAGAAGAAGATACAAGTGAAAAGTAAATACAATATGTGAAATCTCAAAAGACAACAAAAAAGAAAATAAAAAATATATTAATAGATATTTTTATTCTTTATTATATTTGATTTTATATTTGATTTATTAACATTATTAAATGTTACATTTTATAAAATAAATAAAAATATATCTAATTTAATTTTCATAAATTTTAATATATGTTGTATATAACTCAAAAATTTTAAAAATCTTTAAAACTTGTTAATATATAAAATTTAAAAATAAAAAAAAAAGGTTTTGGGAGCCGTGGACCCATTGAGAAGGTCCGTCAATGAAGAGTTGTATTACTAAAAATGCTTTTGGAATTATTCTTGAAACCCGGTTAAAGCAAGGACTATGAATAAAATCAGGGTATTAATGTGTTTGATTGTTTAACACTTACTATATTTAAAGTGGGGGCAAACTAGTTCCATTTTATCATTTTAAGATATTTTCTAAATTGATTGACTATTTAACCAACATGAGATTTGCTAACAGCTTATTAAAAAACCTTGTTCATATTTTGCTTTTAATAATTTTTAAGAAGAAGTTCTATTTGGCTTAAGGCCTTAATCAAGTTGATATGCGTGTTTTTCATCCTTATTATTCCCAATCTGTTGCAATGAATAGATAGTGCATATCATATTGCTAAGTTAATGCGTGTTTTAAGCCCTCTTGCTTTAGGCCAAGTTCAAGTTAATTTGTTACCAAGTTCAAGTTAGGGAGGATATTTGATTAATGCTTGAGTTTTAAAATCTTAGAAATAGTGGCTGTTGTTCATTGGTAACTGGTCTACTTTTGGGGTTAAATTGATCTATTTGTTTTATTGCAAGCATTGTATGAACTTGCATGTAAAAATATTATGAGAGCTTCTACTTGCTGGCTTGCAAGGTGATGATGCTATAAAATCTAGCTTCCAAAGTTTAAATTTAAATGCAACTTTCCTAAACTATAACCTTTTGCTCTGATTAGACTGAGAATTGGAAACCAAACCTTTGCTACCGCACAGTTGTTACAATTATCTATGGAAATGTTAATTTATAATAAAAAAGTGGAAGTAACTTGCTTATTTTACTTCCCTTATAAGTATGTTTTATTTGTATGTGTGGTATTTATAGAAAATGGTTGTGATGGCAGAGTTTTATTCTCCGCTGCTGAGTCACTTGCCATAATGCCAACGAAGGACTGTCAGGAGTTAAGAGTATGCTGAACTTGCTTGAAATTTATTTGTTTGGAATTTAGAAATATTTAAAACTAAACATTGATTCTTCTTTGTGAATTATGCTTGATCAGGTTAATACCTTTTATTTCCTCACAAGTATTCCCTGACACTAGATATGACGATACCGATCGATTTAACCCATTTAAACTCGTTTCATACTTAACTCATCCCTTTTAGAAACCGGGCTGAAAGTTGTAAGTTTCTCCTCAAATGTCAAGGCCCCAGCCTCTCGGCGGCCCACATTCTAAGCTGTTGGGAAATAGTTGTCTTACCGACACACTTGGTTATATTGCTTGAGGTAATTTGCAAATACTTTATAGTATTAAATTATTCAATGGAAATATAAAAAAACTCACGAGATTCGGTGATAATTTTTCAAAATTTATTTTTATCTTCAGAAAATTTTAGAATAGCGTAAAACTTTATTAAACTATGCAATAATATGTAGACTTTTTTACTTCTCTCGTGTTAGATCAATCCCTCCAAAAAGAATATATTTAATTCAACTTTTGTTTGAGAAAGAGGAAGGAAACTTTTAAATGAAAATGTATTTAATTCAAGTAAGATGAGAAGACAGAGAATTTAAATGCAAGTGTGTTAGGTAACTTACACCTCACTTCTGGTCTACAACATAGGAAAAGAGTCATCAAAGAGGGTAAAACAACTATGTTTGAGATGAAACAACCAAAGACCATAACAGAACAAAGAGATCTACATTTTTATTGCTGGTATGTAAATTGAGACATCTGATCTATCCCGCATTACCATTCTTATATGGTTTTACTGTGCTCTGACTCATTGTTCTTTGTACTTGATATCTCCAGCAATTTCTTTTCTATATTATTTTAAATTTTTTAATTTAATCTTTAGGCAACATTTCTAACCTATGGCTCTGATGCTCCTAAGTTTAATTGATAAAGAAACAAATGAACGAATGTTGAATAAAAATGTTCTTTTGTATTACATTGAGTTTCTAGACAGTAGCATGTATGAATCCAATTGGGGAGGGGAGCACCATGTATTATTATTAATCAATAAACAAATTCACACTTGAACAATCTTATTCTCACTAAAATTTCAAACTTAGAAGAAAAATGTAAGATGTTATTTCTTGATACTAATGTGTCCAAACATTAATATATTTTGGATGTTGCTGCACACTTCTGGAGACTGCTGCACACTTCTGAACATAAAAACAAAGAGGATTTCACACTAATCTATTCCCTTCATTGCACACCTCATTTCTTTTTTAATCTCTTTTATTGTTCTTCTCACCTAGTTATGTATCTTTTGTTAGCACAACTTACCTTAGTGTTTGGATTTGATGAAGTAAGTGTATGAAATCATACAGACAAATCAACATGTTGAAATCACTTATGATCAAACTATATTAACTGGTTTTTCAAAGAATGAAAAAACACTTGAGATTTCTTAGCACAAAAATAGTGAAAAAAATTTGAAAAGCTCTCTCTAGATTACATAGTGTGCAGTTCGTGATTGATGAAATCATACAGACAAATCAACCTTATCTTGTTCTTCATTTAAATCTATAGAAAACTCATGAAATCAATCTTTGTAAGGGGTGTGTGTGTGTGTTTTAACGTAATCTGGTGATATAACTAAGTTGAATATATTGATTGGAGCAAATCTTGTATGATAAAACACAATGTTTGAGTGAGTTTGGTGGTTTTCACGTTTTTGCATTATTTTTTACAATATCAATTGGTTGATTTTATATTTGCATTTTGAACTTCATTTGAATTAGTGTTGGTAAAAGTTTATTTCATTTTAACTATATTGCAATTGGGTTACATGAATATAAAAAAATTCTTATAAACACACATTACATATAAACAATTCTAACCATTTCATGGAAAATGTCACTCACCGGTTACATACCATACGGATTTATTCGGTGGGTAAAATCTACATTTATTACATATGAATCCATTTTCATATGTAATGTCCTCATTAATTACATATAGGGATGTCAACGGGACGGGTAAGGTATGGGTAGTAGCTCCCCCATACCCTACCCGTTAGATAAATATCCATCCCGTATCCGTACCCATATCCATACGGTTAGCAACATATTTTTTTAATATTCACGGATATCCATGGTACCCGTGAGTATTTACAAAAAAAAAATTAATATTTAACAACACATTTTAATCATAAATTCAAATAAAAATACAATGCATAACATTTATAAATGTCAAATAAAGTACAAATAACCCATTTAAATAATGTTGAATGACAATTTACAAAGAAAGAAAGAATTTTTAAACCATATGATAAAAAGTAACCCATTCAAAATCAATGTGTTAATGTTTTAATCATTTTTTTTAATTCTTTTAATTTAAGTTAAAGTATAGCGGGTACGGGTATCCACGGGTACAAATACTATGATACCCGTACCCACCTGTTAACATGCGAGTATAAAAAATACCCATATCCATTATCCATGGGTATCCATTTATAATATCCATTGCTTACCCGTTGCAGGTTTTATTTACAGATACCCGCGAGTACGGACTTTTTTGATGTTCCTAATTACATACAAATTTATTTTGTAGGTAATTTCCTCATCAATTACATACGATTTATTCTGTATGTAACATTATGTACGGAATTTTTTTTCACCTGTATATGTACCTCTATTTTATAAATGGATTCTTTTCTGTATGTAATTTGTTAGAATTGTTCAATTGCATACGGAATTAGGGCTTTACATATAAATTTTGTCTGTATGAAAATTAATTTTTTTTGTAGTGATAATGTATGAAAAAATTAATTTGTTATTTTGTTTTTCAATCGACTACTATGAAAAGTCCTGCAATAATAAAACTTTGATTTGTTAACCAATTAAATTTAAATTAAAAAAGTTTTTACAAGTTTTAATTGAATTTAATGTTTAGTACTTTACCGATTCAATCAATTCTTAACTAAAAAATACATTTTAAACTTACATCTTTCCAATTTTATATATATATATATATATATATATATATATATATATATACATATATTATTTTATCTGTTTATACTATATTTATTTATCTATAAATTTATGATCAGTTACTAAATATTTGTGACAGAAGTCGAGACACATTATCTTTTAAACAAAAGAAAAGAAAATTATTTATTTCAAATAATGACATTTTAATTTTTTATGTAGTTCAGATACATTTGTGTCGAATCTATACAATAGGTTTATTTTGATATCTTTTCTTAAGAAAATATTTATATTTAATGTATTGTCATGCACTATCATTCTTATGGTTTACATTATTAAGTGGCAGATGAAATATATTCTGAACGGCCTAAATTATAAAAGTAGTTAATAAAATTTTATAATTTAATTAGGAAAATCAACTCTTAAGTGCAAGAAATCAAATTGAATGATTTAAAATGATATGAACTATCAAATTATTTGAATGGTTGTCTACACATATTATATTTTTTTTTTAATTTCACAAATTTCAATTTAGAGATGGTTTGATTTTGAAAACTAAATTAAAAAAAGTAGTTTGTTCAATTTCTTTTGGAGAGTTCAACCAAATTGATTCAACCGATTGTTAGTTATTATAGATTCTAAATTAGTTGATACTTACATGGGGTAGACATGCTTTTTGAAACAAACACATGAATGACAATTTTTGAAACAAACACATGTCTAACATGCCTTTTGAGACAAAAACATAACTGCTGAGAAGATGAACCAAGTTCATAATACATTAAGAAAGGGAAAATGATACTTTAATCCATCAAATTTAACCTTTTTTTAACTTGTTTATGTGTCACGTGACATGGAATTAGGATTTTGATTTTTAAATTTTTTGAACTTGACGTGGCATTGAACTAACTCAGAAGAGGTGGGGCGCATGTGAAAGAAAGAAATTGTTTGAAAAAAAGAGAGGTTTGGAAACGAAGGGACTGGGAGAAAAGAAGAAGGGCTAGGGTTTCACATCGACCGTTAGTGGCCATTCTTCTTCCATTTCTTCTCCATATCGACGGGGCCAAGGGAGTGAGAGACACCCCTCATCACCTTCATCTCTTCTAGCGAGCCTAGAGAGGAATAATCGCTGCAAAACCAACCCTTGTTGTGGATGTTGACAGCTACGTCGTCTCTCTTGCTTTCAAAGAAAACCAGGTTTTGCTTCTTCTGTCTTGCTCTCAAAGAAAATCGCATCTTGCGTCCTCTCGCCGTTGCGTCAACGAGGACAATTTTCCCTTGTCGCTGCTAGCACGCGAGGTCATACTTGTCCTTCTCTGTTTCATTTTTTATTGGTGTGGTTTGGGTTTTTATAATACGTTCCATTTTGCATTTTCTTCTCGACTATGACATAGTTAAATAGGAATAACTCTATATCATCATTTGTACTCATTTATTTTGGAAAATTTGTTCCTTTGTCTTCATGTATAACTCTACAAGATTTGTTTGCAATACAGTGTTTTAAATTTTTGCTCTGCATTAATATCATTTTTACGATTCTCTTATAGTTTTAGGATTTTGCATTAAGGAAAACATTATGATTCTTCTGTCTGTCACACGATGTATGTTTTAATATGCTTAAACAAAGCACATATTAAGTGCTTTTAGGAATTGAACTTATGCTTTAAATTGTAGTCATCTACCATGATCCAATGGAAGGAAAGAAAGAATTTGATCAAGTTTATTTTGAATTTTTATTTTCTCATTGTTGTCAAGAGAGTCAATGAACTGAAATAAAAAATTGATGTTTTTGACGATTTTGTTATGAAGTTCAAGCAATTTTGGCTCACTTCAAAGGTTCACCTGTAAAAGGTGATATTTTGATACACACCTCAGGTATTGCTTGTATAAGTTAAATTCATATTTTTTGAACCCTTTGTTTTCTACCAATATTTGTGATTTTATATTATCTATAAGAAATTGGACTACAAATTATTTATCACAACATTTTAATTTTTAATCTAACTATGCCCAGACTAGACATGCCAAATTTGGTTAATGCTTGTACATGTTTTCTGGGATGCTATTATATATGCATATTATGTGAGATGAAAACTCTAAAGCCTTTTCAAACGATCCAGGGAGGAATGCTATTTTGCGAGGGATGTGCCCGCAAGTATTTGGCCTTTTCATTATTAAGTTGGCTAGTAAACACATTCACCCTAGGTTGAGTCTTATGACTACTTACACATTCATCTTGAAATTTATTGCATTTCAATATAGGTTCTATACTTGCAAGTTTAAAGCTTTCATCCTTGGCTTACCTTGTCTTTTGAGGATTTTGTTTGGAATGTTATGTACTTGTATTAAAGAATATATGATTCTATATATGATGAGATTCTTTAACACTATTACTTCAAATGAATACCTTGGTTCACATTAGAACCTTTGTAAGTATATGTAAATTTTAAATTAAAACTAAATTTAAACCTAAAATGAATAGTTCAAATAGAATCAAACTTTCAATTGATTTTGAAAATAGAAATCCTAAAGATGAAGTAGTGGTTTCTTTGTATTCCATTCAAAAGATGAACCTTATATGGGTTGTATAAGGAGGTACATGGCATTAAAAAGAGTTTTGTGGAACTTAGTCCATCACATGGCTTTATAGGGCAACAAAATTGCATTATAGTGAAGGCATTCAATATTATATTGAATAGAAATTCATGTCTTGACATGCAATGACTAAGATAAAAATTTATGGCTCTTAGGTTTGTCAGTATGAATAAGAACGAGAGGATTTGTTCTTCTCAAATAGAGAATTAGTTTTTCCTTAAATAAATTATATGTCTTTTAACTAAAATTCTTTTTTTATGTGAATCACGATCATATCTCTTTGCAAACTTCTTATATCTTTTGCTTTTGAAATTAGTTGCATTAACTTTTAATTGAGGTGTGCAACATGTTGATGCTTCTGGAACTAGGATAAGAGGGGAGTCCCACTTACTCTTGGTTGGTGATCTTGGTAAGCATTTCATTGTTGTTACTATTTCTGGAACTATGGACTTTTCTATCAGTTTTTATCATGTAGGTAAGGAAAAAAAATGTTTTACTCCTAACTTTCCCTCACATACAGACACACTATCTTGGTTACAAGCATTGGAAAATTTTAGTTTCTAAAATTCACGATAAAATTAAGCAACCACTTTGTTATTACCATTGGATTGGGAAGCATAAGTGATGGATTGACAGTTACTACAATGAAGGATGAAGGTATGTTTTTCTAGCTAAAATTTTAGTCTTGTTCATAGTTCGTTGTACCTATTTGTTTCTGCTTGTGACGATAACTCATATTCCTTGGCAACAAGATACCTCTTCTGCAAGAAACGATGGAAGTGTGACCAAAATTTTGAATGATTCTAGAGGTAGAGAGGAAGTCACTTATTTTCCAAATCTTCCTCAATATCATGTAGTTTCAAACTGATTGCGATACAAGTGTTTTCCATCTAGTAAATAGTTCAATTGTAATTAACTCCAATTGTTTATAAATAATGAAACATGTAAGTAGCACAAAATGAAAGGCCTTACGTAATAAAAAAAACACTATCAAAATAAATTGTCTTTACGTGTACAATTATGTGTCTTTCTCGATATAAGATTTTGTATAGATAACATTGCACATTGTATTTTATCATAATAAACTATCTTTACATGTATAATTATGCGTCTCTCTCGATATGAGATTTTGTACAGATAACACTACACTTTGAATTTTTTCAGTTTCAGTCAAGAGAGCACTAAATGGGTGACCCCAATGGGCCATAATTGTCATTAAAAACTTTACCAAGTCCTACCATTAACTGAAATCAGAAAAACATTAAAAGGCCTTATGTAGAGTAGGAAAGGAAAATGTTCAAAATAAACTACCTTTACATGTGCAAATATATGTCTTTCTCGGTGTGATATTTTGTATATATAATACTGCACATTGAATTTTTCAGTTAGGACACAACTTAATCCTTGCACCAAATGGGGTATAGACATTGTCATTAAAAACGTTACCAAAATGGAGTTTCGTATAGTAGCGGAAAAGGTTAAAAAATTTTATACGACTTATGAAACAAAGAAACAAATACAAAAGAAATTGCCTTTACATGTACAATTATATGTCTTTCTCTATGTAAGATTTTGTACACAGTAAACTGCACATTGGAATATCAAAGTTTGTTAAGCATGTTACTAATGAGGTAGAAACCACTATTTTCACTTCAAAGTTGACAAAATATCAAAGTGCAGAAAGTCATATGGTATGTGTTATTTAAATGGCTTTCTCTGTACAACTATTTGTTTTTTCTTTGTAAAATTTTGTACGTATGGTTAGAGGCTCATTCAGTAGTTCCCACAATAGTAAATAGTTACTCTCAATATGCTATTATTTGTTATTAATTGGTTGACCAAGTCAACATTCGCTTATACTAGAAAAACCACCATTTACTGCTAACACAATAACAATAACAAACTTAAATGGTTTTTTGTGTACAACTATATTTATTTTCCTTTGAAAGATTTTGTACACATGGTCGTGGTCACTCAATTAAGTATTTCAAATAACGCTAATTGGTTACTCTCACAAAAGCACATTTGAAAGGCTACGTCCATATTGGTCACTCAACTAGGTATTTCAAGTAACAAACGTTAGTGTCTTTTGTTAGTTTTGAAATGGTGAATTTAGCCAAGAAGGAGGGGGGTTGAATTGGCTTTATAAAACGTTTTTGAAAGCTTAACCCTCTTTTCAATTGAATCTAATAGAATGGAAAGGTTGGATGTAAATGCAGCAGAACAGTACACTTTCAGTCGATTAAAATATAAAACAAAAGACTAAATTGTTCTTGATTCTATGAAACAGTCGATTAAAAAGACAAATCAGTCAACTAAAATACTAGAGATTTATGCAGAATGCAGAATTCGCAAATTCAACTCAAACAACAATCTTTTACATACAAGACTTGTTCCAATCAATATTTTTAACAAGTATATAGCCTCAGATTACACAAGAATGCATTAAATCACACCAAAGATCAAATTGCTTGGTTTTCTTGAGTTTTTAGAGAGTTTCAAACAGAGTGAGATGAGGGAAAGAGAAATGCACAACTGTTTTTATGCTGGTTCACTCAATCACAGAGCTACATCTAGTTTACCAGGACAACTTAAGCTTGGTTTCCACTATATTCAAAAATTTTACAAATCACACACCAAGATTACAGTTTTGAACAACAAAACTCACAAGATTTTTGATTCACAAAAATCTAGACACACACCCTGCAAGAATCACACTTACAGACCTGAAATCACATCAAGCAAACCAATCAGAGGCACAAGAACATCCAAACCTGATGGTGTCTATCCCTAGCCAACCATACATGTGTTCTTCAAGCTACTCACAAGCCAAAATGCCTCCAAGATCAACCAAGATCTTCAAAACATGAGTTAAAACTGTGTATTGCAGAGAGAGAGCTTTCCAGAGATGAATGACAAAGTTTCGTGCTCAAAAACTCAGATTCGCACCTCTGCTCGCAAAAACACAACTTATGTAGTCTGATTTAAGTGAAAATCGTCGATTGGATTTTTCGTACAGTTAGCTAATTTCACATGACTTAAGTGAAACAAGTCGATTGAAAAATAATTCAACTGACTGAATACATTCATACCAAAAACTATAAATAACAAGCCTTTTTAACCTGTTAAAACTCATTTTAACAGATTAAAAGAGATACACTAAGGCACACAAGACATCTAACCTATGTGATATAGCCTATCATAATGTATAACACTAAGACATTACATTTAACATGTTATTTTCAGATTTAACACACTAAAACTTAATCTTCAAGTGGATCTTCATCAATCTTCATCAAACACCTATGATCTTCATGCACATGGCTTTGTCAATTATTTGCTTCAAGCTTGCTTGTGCGAATAAGCTCCCCTTGAATTGATGAAGCCAACATCCTCGAGTTGAATTGATGAGCTAAGATCCATAGAGAAACCTGAAAAAGCTTTTGCATACAAGATACCAATATTCCAAATATACAACAAAGCAAAAGCACACAAGCATACATACATATCACATATGCATATGCTCCCCCTATCACTAATAACATGATTTAACTTCAGATTTTAGATTAAGTTTGTAGTATTATATGATTCCAGCAGATTTATTTAAGGTTTTTCAAGTCTAACACACTTTTACTCATTATATTACACATATTTCTCCCCCTTTGGATTCACCAAATGAAAGCAAATGCATAGATCATTTTGGAAAGATGAAAATTTTCATTAAAACAGTAACATAAGGGTGTATCAGGGCAGCTGATACGAATACAAGCACACCAGAACAAAAACATAAATGACAGATACATCATGAAGCTAAAAACTGATATAATCAGTCGACTGAAATGAGAAAATAGCCGATTAAAAAACTGGAAAAAACAAACAGACACACAAAATGCAGCACGAAATGCAATGCATGACCTAAGAGCCATCCCCTTCACTCATTCCTAAGGTTGTCTCCGTTGTATACATTGGAGAGGAGGTCATGAACATTATGCAGCTGATCATCCAGGTCTTGGAACCTTGTTGTGCAATAAGAATGATGTGCATTTTATGCCATGTTGAGGTCTTGAAGCTGATTTAGAACCATTCTCTCAAACTGGGAGTATGTAGGTCCAGTATTCTCAGGAGGGTTATACAATTCAATTGCCATTGGTTGTGGTTTATCTTCACCTTGGTTTCCTCCACTAGTTCCCGCTTCATGGTCATTTGCTCCAACTTCAATATTTGCACCATGATCTCTTCAACCAGCCAAGAGTTGTCTACCTTGGTGAATCCCATCTTGTGCATATTCAGTGTTGAAACATGATTGAGAAGATCACTAAACTCCTCAAGCTCTCCTTCCACATCCACACCAAAATGCTTAATGAACTTGGAGATGAGAACCACATATGCAAGCTTGAAATCTGTGAGCCTTTTTGCCTTTATCATGTGGTCACAAATTGTGTATGTCCAGTCCACCATCACACCATTTTCAATGCAGTACATCACCACAAGATCACCTTCATTCAAAGTTGCATGATTGCTCCCCCTAGGCATGATGATTTTGGTCACCACCAGAGCTAGCAACCTTTCCTCCACACGAAGCCTTCCCACATGAAAATTTCTAGTTTGCTCACCTTGATTTCGCACACATTGGTTGAAGTATTGCACTTTGTTGAATTCATCCATTGCACTAGTTTCACCCTTGCAAACTTGCACACCTTTTTGCCTTAAGCCAGCCACATCCTTCCATGTTTGCCTAGTGATTTCCATCTCCACACCTTTGACACTTGTTTTGAGAATGTCATTGCTGAACTTGAGGTTGGCATAGAACACCTTAACCAAATCCGGATACTCCTTGCCTAAAAGCTCAAGGAAAGTTTTCAATTTTTGAGCTTTGAGATGTTGCTCAAGGTTGCCAAAGTTTTCTGCCCTTAGCCATGACATGCGAATCACCTTAGGAAGGATGATTTGCTTCCCATTGATCTCAATCAAGAAGGTTTGAATTCTATCTTTATGTCTTTCAAACCATACCTCAAGCCTTCCTTGATTCAAGGCATTTGGAGAGGATGGAGTAGGTGGGGTGGAGCTTTCATCATCTGAGGGGGCTCTTCGTGATCTTCTAGGCATGATGAAATGTAGGTTTGACTCTTACTAGAAAATGGGAATGCCAATGCATGATGCTTATGCAAGTATTTATAGAATCAACATGTTGATTTTCAAAATCAGTCAATTAAATGGTGCAAATATTCTATTTTTCAATGCAGTACAAGAAATCACAAAAATTAAATGTGAGGGAATCTGTACCAGAGATGCAGTGATGTGTTTACCATGCATTTTATGAACAATTCACTCACAAATAGTTCACATCTAATGCATGCTCATTGGAAATCATGTAATTAAAACACTTTATGGTCAATGCAATATGAAAAGTCGATTTCAGCTGATGTCATAGCTGTTAAATGTGATGTATACTTTGATTGGGCCAATCAATTAAAATCAATTCAAGCAAGTCCACATTAGCATAAGTGATTTTAACACATAAAAATACAAAGTCAGTCGACAAAAACTGTACCAGAAAACTGATTTTTGGTACAGTGGCAGTTTTAAGTGAAATCTATGTGTTAAATTTACAGTTTTAGCTGACTAAAAATTTTAAATTACATGAAATTCACACCAAACCAATTTAAGTCAAATAAATGTGTTGTTTTGTGAGATTTAATAGATTGAAATAATTCTAGAACACAAATTATGTAGATTTTGACATTTTAAATGAAATCTATGTGTTGAAATTGCAAATTTAGTTGACTGAAATACTGGTAGTTTTCAAATTATCTAGATTTTACCACTTTAAATGCAGCACACACATGATTTAATAAGATTAACAAGCCAAACATATATCGACATACATTTTTCATGTCAAGAATACCTAATTTAGTTCTAAGCTTATTGAATCTATCACGTGCAAGTGGTTTGTGAATAAATCCGCCAATCGATTTTCAGTTTTCACAAACATAATTTCAATATCACCTTTTTGAATATGATCTCTTATGAAATGATGCCTGATTTCAATGTGTTTAGTTTTGAATGATGAATTAGATTCTTAGTTAGGTTGATTGCAATTGTATTATCACAATAAAGAGGTACTTTCTCTAGCTTTACACCATAATCCACAAGTTGATGCTTCAACCATATGCTTTGAGCACATGCATGTCCAGCTCCTATGTACTCAGCCTCAGTTGTAGAGAGTGCTACACAAGCTTGCTTCTTGCTATTCCATGAGATTAGGCTTGATCCAAGTAAATGACATGTACCACTTGTGCTTTTCCTATCCAATTTGCACCCTGCATAGTCAGAATCTGAAAAACCACTAAGAACAATGTTAGATTCATTAGGATACCATAATCCAACATTATGTGTCCCTTTCAGATACTTGAGAATCCGTTTTGCAGCTTTGAAGTGCGATTCCTTTGGATTGGATTGAAACTTTGCACGCAAGCAAACATCAAACTGTATATCCGGTCTACTAGCAGTTAGATATAGCAAGGAACCAATTAATCCTCTATATTTGGTTGAATCAAATTGGTTTCCATCTTCATCTGCATCCATAAGGCAGTTTGTAGCAATTGGAGTTGCAGCCTCTTTATTATCCTCCATTTTGAACTTTTTCAGTAGGTCAAAATAGTATTTTGATTGGCTTAAAAATGTCCCATGCTTGAGTTGCTTCACTTACAGCCCTAAGAAGTAGGTTAGCTCACCCATCATAGACATCTTAAATTCTCCCTGCATAGTTGCAACAAACTCTTCACACATGGAGTTATTATTTGATCCAAAGATTATATCATCTACATATACTTGAACAAGTATTACATCACTTGCATGCTTTCTAATGAAAAATGTTTTATCAACAACACCTCTAGCATATCCTTTAGATAAAATAAAGTTGCTTAACCTCTCATACAATTGTCGTGGTGCTTGTTTCAAACCATATAAAGCCTTTTTCAAGTTGAAAACATGATTAGGATAGAGGTGATCTTCAAAGGCAAGAGGTTGTGATACATACACTTCTTCATTTAAGAAACCATTCAAGAATGCACTTTTCACATCCATTTGAGAAAGTTTGAAATTACACATGCATGCATATGCTAACAATAACCTCATAGCTTCTAGCCTATAGGTGCATATGTTTCATCAAAATCAATGCCTTCCTCTTGATTATAACCTTTAGCAACTAACCTAACCTTATTCCTAAAAATGTTACCATTTTTATCCATTTTATTCCTAAACACCCAATTTGTACCAATCACATTCATTGCATAAATTTTAGGAACAAGAGACCACACATCATTCCAGGTGAATTGATTAAGTTCATCTTGCATAGCAACAACCCAATTACTATCACACAATGCATCATTCACATTCTTAGGTTCAATTTGAGAAACAAATGCAACCTGTTGAAAGAATGCAAGCTTGGGTCTAGTGGATGCTCCCTATTCTATGTCACCAATTATGTTATCCTTTGATAATACCTTGGGTTCAATCCACTCCTTAGGTAAGTTGTTGTCTGTAACTTTTTTAGTCGACTGATTTCTTGCAGCAGATTTCAATTCTACAGCAGATTGTTTTTTCTGCATTGCATCTTCTTCATCTGTAATCTTAGGCACATGCTCTTGCAATTTTGGGTTAGTTTCATCAAATAGAACATGCACAGACTCTTCAACAGTCATCAATCTCTTATTATAGACTCTATATGCATGACTTTGTATAGCATAGCCTAGAAAAACACATTCATCCGCTTTTGCATCAATTTTGCCAAGACTTTCTTTGCCATTGTTTAAGATGAAACACTTACATCCAAATACTTTTAGGTGACTTAAAACATGTCTCCTCCCTTTGAAAAGTTCATAGGATGTTTTCCTTAAAATTGGCCTAATCAACACTCTATTTAAAACATAGCAAGCGATGTTGACTACATCAGTCCAAAAGTACTTAGGTAGTGAATTTTCATTTAACATAGTTCTAGTTAGTTCCTCAAGTGACATGGTTTTCCTTTCAACAACACCATTTTGTTGTGGGGTTCTTGGTGCAAAAAAATTGGGCTTAATACCATGCTTTTCACAAAAGTGTTCAAACCTTTCATTTTGAAATTCCCCACCATGTTCACTTCGAATTGACATTATCTTGGAACTCTTTTCATTTTCAAGCATCTTGGCAAGTCTTTTAAAAGCATGAAAAGTGTCATTTTTGGCAGCTAAGAACAAAGTCCATGTGTACCTAGAGAAGTCATCAACTATGACTAATGCATAAAGATTGCCACCAAGGCTCATGGTTCGAGATGGACCAAATAGATCCATGTGAAGCATCTCTAAAGGTTTTTCAGTTGAAACAACATTTTTGGGTTTAAAAGAGACCTTGGTCTATTTTCCTTTTTGACATGCTTCACACACTCCATCCTTCTCAAACTTGAGTTTTGGTAGTCCTTCAACCAACTGTTTTCTTTTTAGCCGATTAAAATGTTGCATGTGTATGTGACAAAGTCTCTTATGCTATAACCAAGTGTCATCCTCTTTTGTAAGCAAACAATGGATGCTGAATGATGCATGATGCAAATCAAGTTGATATGTATTGTTGACTCTTTTTCCTATCAAAACAATACTACCATATGCATCACATATAAAGCAATTATTTGGTTCAAGCATGACTTTAAATCCTTTGTCACATAATTGACTTATACTTATCAAATTATGTTTCAGCCCTTCTACTAGTAGCACATTCTTGATGTTGAAAGAGGATTCATTGCCTATGACTCCATTTCCAAGGATTCTTCCTTTGTTGTTGTCTCCATTAGTTACAAATCCTTCTTCCTTCAATTCCAACTTTGCAAATTTGGTCTTATCTTCTGTCATATGCCTTGAGTGGCCACTATCTAGGTACCATAGATCCTTCTTTTCCTGTTTTATGACCTGCAAAACAACATAGTATTACATGGTACCTTTTGATAGTTTGGGTCCAACATAGTTATGCCTTTCTAGATCCTTTTGGGATGCATTTCATAAATCCCTTAGGTACATCATACTTTCTAGCATAATAATTCTTAAGAACATGACCTTTCTTCATATAGTAGTTGTAGGAAATGAAAGGCATAACATTTGGCTCACTCTTGGAAAAGAAACTAGAGAACTTCTTGGCTTTCTTTTCATGGATAGGTGTATAACCAAGTCCAGCCTTCCCAAAAACACAATTTTGAGAGCCAATAACAGCTTCCAGGTTTGCTTTTTCTCTTGTGAACTTTGCACAAGTTTTCAAAAGATATTTCACTTGATTTTTCAAAGTAGTGCAGTTTTCACAAGGTTTTGTAGCCAACTATTTTTCAGAACAATCGGCTGATTTATTGTAAATCATTTCCAAATGTTCGAAATCAGTTTTTAAGTCGATTGTTTCTGATTCTAGTTGGTTAACTCTGTTTTCTAGCCAGCTATTTAATCCTTTTAGCCGATTGTTCATGACAACATTTTTTTTGCCTCACTATGCAACTCTTCAAAGTCATGCAACAATTGGTAATAGTCATTCTTATCTTTGGATGACAAGGAACTTACTTGGCTTGATGAGGATGATTCATATCCGGCCATGAGGCATAGGTTTGCTTCCTCACTTCCTTCTTGAGATCAAGTGCTTGTTGAATCATCATTGTCCTCCCAAGCTATGTAGGCCCGTATTTCCTTGCCCTTTTTCTCCTTTTTCTTGTCATCAACCTTCTCCTTTTCTTTGTTAACATTAGGACATTCAATCTTGATATGTCATTGCTTTCCACAATTATAAAACGAGAATTTATAAGAATTACTTGAATCATTTTGTTTAGAATTATACCTCCTTTGATTACCTTTGTTGCCTTTCCTCTTGAGATACTTCCCAAACCTCTTGACTAGTATATTCAAGTTCTCATTAAAACTTGATTCAGCAGCCTCTTCCTCGGTTTCATCACTCTTCTTAGAGCTAGCCTTCAAGGCTATGGATTTTACCTTTTTCTCACTTGATTAATGCTCACTCAGCATTTGCATTTGAATCTTATGCTCTCTTAGCTTCCCAAACAGTGCAGTTGTTGTGATTATGGATAAATCCTTGGATTCAGATATGGCAGTCACCTTTGGTTGCCAATTTCTATCAAGGCACTTAAGCACTTTGATGTTTAGCTCCTCTTTGTCAAATTCTTTGCCTAGACCCATGAGATTGTTGACTATGTGAGTGAACCTCTTTTGCACTTCAGCTATGGACTCTCCTTTTTGCATCTTGAAAAGCTCATACTCTTGAATCAAGGCATGCTTCCTTGCTCTCTTCACTTCATTCGTTTCTTCATGTGTAACCTCTAGGACATCCCACATTTCCTTTGCATTCTTACATTAGGAGACCCTAAAAAATTCATCCATACTCAAGGTTGAAGTGATGATATTCTTGGCATTCCAATCATATAGAGCTCTTCTCCTTTCTTCATCAGTCCATTCACTTTAAGGCTTGTCCACCTGCTTATTTTCAACAACACATTTAGTAGTATATGGTCCATTATCTATTGCATCCCAAATTCCTTTGTCTATAGATTCAATGAAAATTTGCATCCTTATTTTTCAAAACTGATAGTTTAGGCCACAAAACATAGGTGGTCTATGAACAGAGGCACCTTTAGCAAAAGGGAGTTTACCTTCAGCCATTTCAAAAGATTTTTTTTTATCAAACTTGAATACCTTTCAAGAACCTTGCTTTAGATACCAATTGTTAGTTTTGAAATGATGAATTTAGCCAAGAAGGGGGGGGGGTGAATTAGCTTTATAAAACTTTTTCGAAAGCTTAAACCTCTTTTCAATTGAATCTAATAGACTGGAAAGTTTGGATGTAAATGTAGCAGACTAGTACACTTTCAGTCGATTAAAATATAAAACAACAGACTAAATTGTTCTTGATGCTATGAAATAGTCTATTAAAAAGACTAAATTTAGACAGAATGTAGAATTCGCAAATTCAACTCAAACAACAATCTTTTACATACAGGACATGTTCCAATCCGTATTCTTAATAAGTATAAAACCTCAAATTACACAAGAACGCATTAAATCACACCAAAGATCAAATTACTTGGTTTTCTTGACTTTTTAAAGAGTTTCGAAGAGAGTGAGATGAGGGAAAGAGAAATGCACAGTTGTTTTTATACTGGTTCACTCAATCACTAAGCTACATCCAGTTTACCAGGACAATCTGAGCCTGGATTCCACAATATTCAAAATTTTTATAAATCACACAACAAGATTACACTTTTGTACAACAAAACTCACAAGATTTTTGACTTACACAAAATCTAGACACACACCCTACAAGAATCACACTTATAGACCTGAAAAGGAGTGAAATGCTTTCAAAGTTTTTGGAAACCTTTTCAAGAAAAGTTCAAGTGGCTTGGCCACTACACTCAAAGGAAAGCAAAGGAAGAAAACTACTAAGACAAAACAAAGAACCTAAAGACAAGCAATAAAAGTACTTAAAGCCAAGAAAGCTAATCTCTAAGGAAAGGATATCAAGGTGACAAAACTTTAAATCAAAACAAGCAAGAAAAGCACATGAGAAGACTCTGTTGGAAAAATACTTGAACTATGCATCACCAAGTCTCAAATCATGCATACACCAAGAAAGATCATAACCAACTTTTAAGCATGGAACTAATTGGCCAATATCATTCAACACCCAAATATGAAAACTAGTAGCATAACACTTAGTGGAAACACAATTTTGGTTCAATTACCCTAATTATGGGTTTTACCTGGATAGGCCTAATCCACATGGCCTAATTACCCTGATTACCTTTGGCTAATATGGTTTATCCCTCTTCTTAATTTAAGCATATTTGATCATAGTTAATGGCTTGGGCCGATATGATCTCGTCCTGGCCGAATATACTTAGGTTGAGTACATCTCAATCCGAGTGGCTAAAATGTACTCGTCCCGGTCAGATATACTTAGGTTTGGTACATCTCAGCCCGAGTAGCCAAGATGTACTTGAACATGTATAGTACATATACAAAATAAACTCAGATCAAAGATTTGAACACACTCTAGATCACTAGTATGCAAAAACTTGTCTCTAATCCAAAAGAGCCACATTCAAGCAAATTTCCCCACATACAAGCATACAACTGAATGACTCAAAGGAAATGGGTAGAAGATTATCACACTTATCACACTCTAATTCAGTCTCTGATCGGTTTGGATGATAGCCCTTAACACCAAGATTCCTGTAATGCTCTCGAATCTTTAAGCGAATGTGTAACTTAATAAAAAATCTAGAGAGAAATGAGAGAAAGAGAAGAGAAATACGTTAGAGAGAAGATAGTGTTTATGTTAATTTTCTTTTTATAGCTTATACCTTTCTAATAATAAAAGAATCGAGTTTCACTTCATAATCTTCTACTCCAGTTCATCTACTCATATAGTCTACTTTCCCTCGTCTACTATTATTATCTATTTCATCTCGTCTACACATATACTTTACTTTTCTTTATCCACACATGTCATATCCTCCGGTGTACTTTTTACGTCTCTTTTACTAATTTATACAAATTAGTAGAAAACAATAAATTTATCAAAATTTGTATTATTGATTAAAAATTATTTTCTATTATATTTGAAGTTAAAAATTGAGTGAAAATTTTCATATCATGAATATTTTTATATTTTCAAATAGGAAAAAAATTATGCCATTCATTTGAAATATTTATTTAATACTCTTTAAGAAAATATATAAGTTAATTAATGATATTTTAGTAAAACATATTTAATGCATTATTTAATGTATGAGATTTTCCTTGCAAAACCTAAACAATGCGCACAATGACTTATCACTTTCAAAACAAAATTTGTTATATGCCAGTATCAATATTTTGACATATAAAGGCAAAATAATAAAATAAATATTAATGATAATATAATGGTTAAAATACATAGTATAAAATAAAAAAATAATAAGATAATTATTAAAAGAATTATGATTAATACTATTATTATTATTATCTTGCGTAATACCAATATAATAAATTGTTGCTGATAAAGAAAACAAACATAATAAATAAGAAAATTTATCTTATATTAAAACAAATAATAAAATAATAAAATCTTACTTTAGGAATGAAAGAAGAAATATTATATATATTATCTTTTGGAGAAAGCGAAAAAGATTAATATATGATTCAATAACTAAAGATAAATAAATTTATAAATTAGTCCTTTAAAAACATTATTTAAATTAGTGGCTCAAAATCAAGTTAATAAGAAAACTTATGTATAAAAAGCGTTGATTGATTTCCAGTGATCAAAAAAAGATAGAAACTATCTAAAATAATATGTTAAGTCCAGCAAAAATCAAATAATTTTTTCTGATAAAAGAAAAAAACCAAAATGCGTTGTGACAGTGTAATTGTTATACTAATACTGTAAAAGACAGCTTATACTTTTAGCAAATACTAGTACTTATAAAACCAACTAACTTATTTTTATAAATATTATATTAAATAATAATTAATAATTAAATATATTTTTAGTTTCTAAATTTTATTACGAAATTGAGTTTGTCTCTTTTTGAAACTATTATTAAAATTTTAAAAATAATAAATATTACCTTTTTTAATCCAAATGCATTAAATTTTTCTAATTACTCAAATTGTAATTTAGATTAATGTTTGAGTGGTCTAAAACATAAAAAAAAAAATAAACGCAAATAAATTAAAAATATTATATTAATTAACTTTTAAAGTTTGGAATTAATATATATTAAAGTTTAAAATAAACACGAATTAAAATTTCGAATTCAAGTTTAAAAGTTATAAACATATCTAGCTCAAATTAAAAATGAACTAAGTTTAGTTGTGATTAAAAATTTAATAAAATTAAATAAGTTATCTATTTGAGTGTGTTTGGTGAATTGGACGGTCAGTTACGTTTGTTTCTCTTACAACTTTGATTTGTGGGAAAGGAGGAGGCACGTGAATTGAATGTTAAAGCCCATGTGAAACAAACACACAGATTGAATGAAGAAGCAGCAAACAAGTACAAATTAAGCTGTGCATGAATTTACAAGAAAGCAACAATTGTGACCAGATAGTTTAAAATCACAATTGTTCCTTTTCTAAGCATCATGCTGGCGTATTGAGGCAATATTCCAACCGCTTGTTTTTGTTTGGTGCAACATATGCAGAAAGAAATGCTGGATTCAGTGGATCTTGTTACAAATTCCTTTCCGTATGAAGTGATCCCTGAAATTAGTGTTCTAAACCGCAAAAGCAAACAATTGAATACAAATTTGATTTTAAAAGCAAGCGGCTGGAATCATTTTGTTGAAATTACGGTGCAAGAAATTGGAAACATCAACTTAGATTAACTAATGTTGGATTTAGATCGTTGTGTGAATTTAGAAGGATGAATTTACGTTGATTTGAGTTGATTTATAAATAAAGATGAAGTTGATTAAATTAAAGAAAAGATAGTATAATTTAAATATATATGAATGAAAAATTGATGAAAATTTACGATGTGATGAATAAAATTTAATAAATTATAATTTTTAATAGAGTAAATTATATGATTGCCGTTTTATCCTTTAATATAAATTAGAAGAAATGATATTAAAATAAAATTAAAAATAATATTTAAAATTACAAAAATGTAATTTATTGATATTATCATTAATGACTTCAAATAATTTATTGTTATTTTAATAATAATTTAAAATAATTTATAATATAGACTATTTAATTCATTTCTCCACATTTATTTAAATTTATTTTATTTTATATAATTAATTCATTTAACAAAGACATTTATTTGATAACTAGCATTTATATTCGTGCAACACACTGGTACCAGATTTTAAAAGTTTAAAATTATAATATATTTATTAAATTAATTTAAAATTATAACAAAATAATTAAATATAATATAAATATTTTATTTTATAAAATTATATTATATTTTTAATGATTTTATGATAAAAATGTATTTAAGTTATTTAAATATATTTTTAATAAAATATATTGTACATAATTATTTTAAATAATATATTAAGATTGAGTTAATGAAATTAAGAAATCAAATTCAATTTTAAATAATTTATTGAGTAGACAATATAAAAAAAATGTAATAATTGATTATTTTATAATAAAAACGATGAACAATATAAAAATTGTTGAGTAAATCTAATAAAAATACAAAATTTAGACAATATAAAAAATGGAAAGAATAGACCATATAAAATTATAAATGATAGGCCGTACATATAAATATAAATAATACATTATTAGAAAATACAAATGTTAGATTATGCAAACAAAATATAAATAAAAAACGATTGAAATCTATAAAATGTAGACCATGCAAAAAAAAAAAAAAAATATATATATATATATATATATATATATATATATATATATTACACTCTACAAAAATACAAATGTTAGATATTTGGTAGACTTCTCTATTCGAGTAATATTTTCATAGTTTTGTTGGATTTTAAATTTTCAAATCTAAACTTTGTTATCATACTTTTATAATTTGTTACAATTTTGAATTTTAAATTTATACTTTATTAATTTATATTTTAAATTTTAAATTTGGCAATATGTATCTTATTTTAGAAAAGAAATATTTATTTAAAATCATCGGTTATTTTTATATCTTTAAAAGTTTTAATAATTTATAATTTTTACTTTGTAACGACACACTAATTTTTATGTTATAAAAATTATTTTTTAATTTAAAATACACTAATCCGTATTTTGCTACTTTAAATTTTAAATTTTAAATTCATTACCATATGAATTTTAAATTTTCTGTATTGTTGACTATATGAATGTTAATTAAAAAAAATCATTTATTCTTTTGTATAGTTTAAATTTGAGATTGTAGCTCATTTTTTAAAATCATTATAAAAAATAACTTAACTATTTTTTTATCTATTTAATAATAAAAAAGAGATTCTATAATAATAAACCATAAACCCTAAACTCTATTTAATAACAAAAAAGAGATTCTATAATAATTTTAAAAAAATAAATAAAATAGACGAAGATCAATTGATATATCTATAACTTAAAAAGAAAATTATATATATATATATATATATATATATATATATATATATATATACTATTAATTTATTGTCATGTTTTTATATATAATTTTATACAAAATAAATCGTTTTAATAAGATAATATTTTTTTAAAATATAAGTATCTTATTTATATATTAAATTAGATACATTTTTTATTTATTTGGTAAAATTTAGATTTTATTTTTGTTTTAAATTTAAATTTTAAATTAAAACTTGTTATCATATTTTTGTAGTTTTTTATGATTTTGAATTTTAAATACAAATTTATTATATATTTCGAATTTGAAATTTGGCAATATATATTTTAATTTTAGAATAAAAAATTGAAATTAAAATCGTTAATGATTTTTATATCTTTAAAATTTTTAAGAATTTATAATTTTGACTTTATAATAATACACTTATGTCAATGTTATCAAAATTATTTTTTAAATTAATACTTAAGCTTTCTTGAAAGGTGAAAAATACGTGATAGTTGTTCAAAAACATTAAAAAAGGTTTAATTTTTATGAATTAAAGTTTCAAAAGTCAGTCAATACCTATGAAAAAGTAATAAAACAATTTACCATATCACATCTTTTGGGCAAACTTCCAAATATTTAGGATGAGAGTAGTAAAAATGAACTTACTTAAAAAAATGGCCTATAAGTAACATGAAAACAGAAAAATGAAGAATATAATATTATTAATAAGAAAGAAAAAAAAAAGAACGTGTGCATTGTTCAATTAATACATAGGAAAAGGAGAAATGGATTTATGTATAAGAGAAGTTTTCCAAATTTGAAATATAGGTCTTCATCTAATCCAATTTAAATATTAATATTAATGTAAATAAATACAAATAATATTTTAAAAATTATTTATTAACATTAATATCTTTTACGGATATTTACATAAGTTTATTTCAAGTGTGAATATTGAACCACATATTACTAATATTTTTTGATCATTTTAATATTAGTTCCTTTCTATTTTAAAAATAAATGTAAAACAATAAAATATTAATATTAATATTATTATGAAAAATTGTGAGAGAAGTTAATCAACATTCAAGTTTAATATTATTATTATTAATTTATTTGAAAATACAAATGTTAGATGGTAAAAAAAAATTATAAATAGTAAACAATTTAAAACTACGAATAATAGACCATGTAAAAAATATATAAAAAATAGATTCTACCGATAAAGTTGTCATGTTTTAGTACAAATTCATGTTTTAAATTCTTATATATCTTATTGTATTATTTTTGAGTATTATTATGAATTATAACATATTATTATATTATTAACAACCATCAAAGTTTTTGAACTCTTTATTTTTAAGACATTGTTCTCAAATAGTATATTATTTTTTTATTATTTTGTATCATATATTTATTTATTTTTATTTTTAATTATAATTATTCACGTATTTTCATTATTGTTTTTTCATCTACAAAATTTTGTTCATATCTTAAATACCGACCTTTCTCAGATCAAAAATATTTGAGAATTGTTTAGATGCATTAAAATAATCAATTAAAAAGACTTAACTTTTTTACATTTTTCTTTGAATTTTGAATTTCAAATTCAAACTTAAGTAAAATATTTTTATAGCTTTTTGAAATTTCAAATTTAAAACTCACTTTATTATTATATATATTTCTAATTTCAAATATCTTAATCTTGAAATAGGATTGAAATTGAAATGGTAAGTATTTTCATATCTTTAAAAGTTTAAAACTTTATAATTTTTATTTTTTACATGTGTGAATGTTGTTCATATTTGAATATTTAAAATTTAATATAATTCTAATTTTGTATATGATTCTTATTTTGATTTTGATTTTGGATATAATTTTAATATTGATATTGAAATCCATAAATGACAACTTTTATGATGTGCAAGTTTAGAAATTTATATGTTGTAGGTAATATTACATTTAATATATATATATATATATATATATATATATATATATATATGATTTATTATTATTTAAATTATCTTATTTATTTAAAACATAAAGTAAATATTTAAAATTTAAAATTTAAAATAAACATACAATCTTCCTATGTGATTGAATAATGAAGTGAAGATTTGTAATCTAAAAAGTTTTTCAAAAATTTGAAACAATGATTACAAATAAATATAAATATAAATATAAATAATAAATAACCAATAAATAGATAAATCAATTAAAAAATTAATGGTAAATATACAAAAAAAAATGACATTTTGAGATGTTGAAGTAACGACATAGTCACTCCCTACACTCTAAATCCAAAAGACTCAATGAGAAAATCCAACTAATTCATTGAATAAATTGAATAGATATGTGTGCACCATTTGTTAGTATTTCAATTATATTAATATTCATTTAAAATTTTTAAAAAGTGGTTTAGAAATACAGAAAGAATGATTACTTTACATTTAATACAATAATAATTAATAAATAAATAAATGAAGTTTGTAAAATAAATAAGTAAAAGACTTAAATTATGAAACTATTCTTTTGGAGGACTCCCTATATCAAGAAGATCATGGCGTTTAACACTTGAGTAATTGATTACAATATTAAAAAAAATTAAAATTTTAATTATGAAACTGTCATTTTCAATCACTGTCTACATAAAGAAATGAGACTACTTTTCTGCAAACATATTTTAAAAATATGTCAATGTCAAAATTAATTAATATTGATGTTATATGTAAGGCCCATTATTTCTCTTTTCTTTTATTTTAAGGGCTGCCCAATCTATTAGGCCTAAGAGTTGACCCAAAAAGGGGAATTCAGACCTAATATGCCCTAACCCTAACCATACTGCTCATTTTCGTAAAACAGACCCCCTTACCTTAGAGCTACTACCATCTATTCCTCTATTAGGGTTTCGATGGTTAATCAGATCCCAGTTTAGCTCGATCTCGTTTCTGCTCACGTAAGTGCTCTTCAACTCATAGTGTATGATGGTTTAGTTTCGTATTCATTGTTAGGGTTCCGTAATAAACCCACTTCTGCTCATTATTCTCCAGCTTTGAATCTGTTCCTAGAGCTACTTGTACTCCACAGTTTGGGTGTCGAGGTTTTCGTCTAGCATTGTCTAGGTAAGGGAAGCTAGACCCTACTATGTGTTCTGTGAAATTTGTTTATTTTATGAGTATTTGATGATCGAATGAACTGTGTGGGAATATGAATGGTTGAAAATGTCTGTTTGAACTGTTTGGGTGTGTGTGGGTGGCTGTTACACGAGAGAACAATGGTGAGCATTGGTTTTCTTGCCCAAGCGAGCCTGCCTCGCCTAGGCAAGATTAACAGAGGCTTGCCCAGGTTATTTCATGCGAGTGGTCACTCAGGCGACCAACTCTGTTTTTGAGCGAGCGAGCGTCTCGCTCAGGCGAGGAGAGTCTCGCCTAAGCGAGAATGCGCATAAGCCACTGTACTTGTATGTCGAGCTCTCGCCTAGGCGAAGGGAGCCCGCCTGAGTGAGAGACCCTCTCGCTTGAGCGAGGGACCCTTTTGCCTGAGCGAGACCCTTCAGCTTGAGCGAGGAGATGGGCGAGAGTGCGTCCCGGTTTGATGTTTTTCCCTATTCTTGGATGCTTGGCATGCATTTAATTGTGTTATTATATGATGGCATGAGGTGAATGAATATGCATGATTGGGAGGGTGTATGAATTGTGAATGATAAAGTTCGATAAATTCTTGGCATGTAATGAACATGAAATGGTTGGTTATAAAAGTGGCTTAGTAATGATATGAGATAAAATTTCCTATTCATGGATGGAGGATGATGAGTTGGTATGGTTTGACCTGGAATATAAAAGGGGTTGGTTATAAAGGTTGACATGAGATGTAAATGCATGATAAATATTACTTGTTTGTCAGAATATGATTGGTATGTGGTCTGTATGTAATTCCTTGAAATCTCTAGGTGAGATTTCAGGGTCGTGCTTCAGTGGTCGGGACGTAATTCCATGGCCCCTATTAGTGGGAGTCCATGGTGGTGCCCCATCTATATAATTTGGTAAGGATTCAAGGTAAGGTTACATCCTGATGCTCTAAGGAGTCAGTTAGTCTCACATAGAGCGAACTGACTCTTGTGGTGAGAGTAGCAGAAGGCCTGAAACTCATTAAGGACTAACCTTGTATGTGGGGGATTGAAACATTGTAACACTTGTAACACTTGTAACTCTTAGCTCAAGGGTGAGCAGCTCGGGGGTGAGCAGGATAATCCATCATAAGTGTAAGCATTCGCTGAATCCGACTAGATTATATGTAATTCAGATGAGTCGAGTCTGAGTTTAGTGTATTGCTTGAGAAGTCATAACATGATTGGTTGATAAATACTGTTTGGATTGTGTAATAGCATGTGACTGCTTGATAAACTGTTTTTACTCTAGCTTACCCTTCTGTTTGTTTGTTGTGTGTTCTATATGTGTGGTTCTTCTCTTTTTGCAATGATCATCAACTTGTTGATGTGAACAGATGCGAGAACTACCTGTGGTCATCAGGGTGATGAAGGTTTCGCTGCTTTGTCGACTGGACTTGGGCCTTGCTCTTTGTGTCTATTGCTAGGGCTATGGCCCATGTATTTTATTTATTAGTGTTGTATTTCTGGTTACATTAGACCGTGTACCTTGTCTTGTATTGGCATCGTGGTGTGCTTTAGGATTTTCCCTTTTATAACTCTTGGATATCTTTAAGGAGTGAGTTTATTATATTGTGTGACGTGTCATTTAAGTAAGTTTATTTATTAAATGGGACGTTACATTTATGGTATCAGAGCGGTCATTCCTTAGGTCTGTGGACTTGGGTGTCCGCTTAGCTTTCGTAGCGTCTTTCTAGTGTCTTTAGTCAAGTTTTCTATCTCATCATCTGACAAGTGATTTCCTGTGTGCCAGTGAATCATGGCACCTCCTCACAGGAACTCTCGGTCTTCTCAGGATGATGTACCAGATATCGCCAGAGCTATAGAAGCGATGGTAGCTGCTATGACGCAACAAAGTACAGCCATGATGAAACAACATGAGGTATCAATGCAGCGACAAGCAGTATCGCTAGAACAACAACAGTTAGTGATGCAGCAGATGGAGGCTGCAAGAGTGGTTGCTGAGGATGCTCACCGGCAGCATATGGAGGCCCTCCGCCAGCTGGAGGAGAACAAAATGGCTGCTCCTACCTTTGGTCATGAGCCACGACCTACAGTTAGGGAGTGGAGCTTGGAAGACTTTTTGAAGCACCACCCAGTGAAATTCAATGGGAAGACTAGCCCTGATGCAGCAGACCAGTGGCTGAAGGATTTGGAGCGCATCTTTGATGCGAAGATGTGCCTTGTAGAGAACAGGCTAGTGTTCACAATGTATATGGTCACAGGAGAGACGAAAAATTGGTGGATTAGTATGAAGTCCATGATGGAAGAAATAGATGAACGAGTTACTTGGAAGGCCTTCAGGGGGAAATTCCTCTCCGAGTACTTTCCTGATAGTGTCAGATATGCCAAAGAGGTGGAGTTCCTCGAGCTCACTCAGGGAGGGAAGTCTGTAGCTGAGTATGGTGAAAAGTTCAAACACCTCAGTCGCTTCTACACTTTGCCACTTGATGAAGAATAGAGATGTCAGAAATTTGAGAATGGCCTCCGTGGTGATATCAGATTGACGGTGGCCCCATTATCCATTAAGGATTTTGCCGCCCTAGTGGAGAAGGCCAGAGTAATGGAGAAGATGAAGCAGGAAGTAGAAGGTCAGCGCCTCCCACAACAACAAATGATAGGTGGACCATTTGGGTCCAAGCCGAGGCACGAGGAGAGGAAGAAGCCTTATGACAGATCTCACCATCAGTCTCAGGGGCCTAGGAGCTTTCCTCCCTAGCAGGGTCAGGGGCAGTGTTACATATGTGGAAGCCCTCATCTGAGGAGCGCCTGCCCGCGCATGGAGGGCTATCGTCGGTGCAACAACTGTAGCAAGAAAGGCTGTAAGACCCAAAAAATTTAAATAATTAAATAAATAATTATTTAATAAATGCGGGTAGTATGAGCCCTTATGGCATTTTTTAATGCAAATTATTATGACGTGGAAAAGTACTAACTCAACTGATTGAGAGTAGTTGGTTGTTGTGATAGGACTTGGGTTCAAGTCCTATATGTGCTAAATTCTGTGTTATTTTAATAAGTGCATTATTTTGAATGTTATGTTTGGATGTGATTAGTGATAATGTAATCCTAAAATTATAAGAATTATCACGAAACATGAATTGGTTGAATTGGTTGTGCATTTACCTTGTGATTGAATGGTTGTGGGTTCAAACCTTTCTAAGAATGAATTAAACTTTCTTTTTGCCAAATTTTCTTTTGGCAAGAATATGAAAGGGGAGAGAAACCCTAGCTGCAAGATGGGCAGCCTAGGGGGTTGGGGAGGCCACTAATGGTCTTTGAATGGCCATTAACTCCACCTTGAAAGCCATTTTCGTTTTCATCTCATTAACAAGCATTAAGGCTTAGTTAATGGTCTAATTAAGTTGTTTTTTGGAGAAGAAAGAGAGAAAAAGTGATGGAGCAAAAAGGGCACACGAATTTGGCAGTGAGGGAGAGAGTCTGAAGGTGATTTTGAGGGGAATTTAGCATAGCATGAAGTGCATTGAGGGAAGTCCAAGGCTGGACTAGTGGTGGCACAAGAGAAGTACTAATTCTTCCAAGTGAGCAAGAATTATCCAGGTTAGCGGACCTAGAACTGAACCTTTTATTTCGTGTTGTTATCTGTATGAAATGTATGAGAATTTGAATGCATGTACTCTACTATTTCATGTATTTTCGTGTTTTCTATAATTTTCCAGAAATCGCCTGGCGGGTGATGAATCACCGCTAGGCGACTCATCCTGTTTCTGGGTAATGGGGGTTTTAGAGACAGAACCGCCTGGCGGCACGAGCTTAACTGCCAGGCGACGCATGTTAGTGTACCCAGTTTTCTGGGTTTTATGAAGGGCCTGGCGGTGATGAATACCCGCCAGGTGACACAAGCCACTTTTGGCTCGATTTTGATGTTTCTTAGGTTCTGGGAGGTTTCTGATCGGGGAGAAATCACGTTCTAATCTTTATGAATGATTAAGCATCGTATTTCATTGGAAATTCGTGGAATTGGAGTTTAATTGAGATGAAAATTGCATGAAGGTTACCTTAGGGTTGATGAATTGGGGATTTCGAAAACGACACTAATCTAAATGGAAAATGTGAATGAATTCAGGTATGGGAAGTGTTAGGGAATGACTTGTAATCCTAAAAGATGAAATCGTATCTTATAGAGTCATAAATTGGTTGAACTCAGAGTTGTGTGAATGGGTTGAGGTTCGTAGGTGCAAAGAAGAATGTTGGTGTTCTTGGAACAGCAGTAACCGCCTAGCGACACGTTGGTTACCGCTAGGCACCATACCAGTGATGCGTGGCACTCTGATTCACGAAAAACGCTATTTTTCGTATTTTTCACAAAGCAGGAACTGCCCAACGGTAGTATAGTCCCGCCAGGCGCCACCTTCCTCACTCTTGGGCGCTAGGCCCCACCTTTTTGATGAAGGATTATCTTGTTCCTTTTTAGGATTATTGAATATGGTGTGAGTTGATTAAGAAAGCTAAGTGAAATCCCCACTGGACATTAAGATAGAAAGCTATCTAGATGTGAAGGTTCCTTTCACA
>Ga0214544_1002917_pt1 | contig 35714 bp, 17 predicted proteins | sample CNSS3metaG_FD_160074 | JGI IMG/M metagenome (GOLD analysis project Ga0214544, IMG submission 160074) | Root nodule microbial communities from cowpea collected in UCLA plant growth center, Los Angeles, California, USA - CNSS3 | ecosystem: Host-associated > Plants > Roots > Nodule | place: USA...
AAGAAATGGTGATGTAGAGATCCAAAAGATTCGCTCATGTGAAAATCTAGCAGATTTATTTACAAAGTCTTTGCCAAGGAGAACTTTTGAGCAATTGGTTCACAGGATTGGACTCCGCCATCTTAATTATGTAAGTTTACATGAGGGGGAGAAATAGAAGATGCAAAGAACAATATTATATAGAATGATGTACTCTTTTTCCTTCACTAGGTTTTTATCCCAAAAGGTTTTTCCTAGTAAGGTTTTAACGAGGCACATTCTTTTATCAATGGACACCCAAGGGGGAGTGTTATGAATGAATGGTCGTCCATTGATTTATACAATTACTCATATGATTGATAATCATATTATTCATTACTCTTTATGTAATATTTTGTATTTACTATTTGATTTTATATCCTTTCTGGTTACCATGTTGTATCTATAAATAGGACTCGTCCTATCAGTAATAAGACACACATACAAACAGAAGTTGCTCCCTACTCTCTCATTCTCTATTCTTCCTCTCCTTTGTCTCTCTCTTATTATCTTTATTTTATAACAATTCTATATTTTTGAAATAATTATTATATAAGAGTTATCAGTTTTTAATTACGTAGCATTCCATAATTGGACAATTTTGTAAAATAACATTTACACTATAAATATATTTCAATAAACTTTTAATCTCTAAAATATTTCACTTCATAAAAAACAACTCAATTAATATTCAATTAAAATACATTAAGCAGTGTATAAATTTATACTTTTATTAATTAACTATAATGCTTACTTAATGACTAATTTTAATAATAAAAAATAATTATTTTTTATAGTAATCAATTTAGACACTAATTATAAATAAAAAGTTATTGATAATTAAAATAATTTCTAAATTAGTCTCTAAATTTTTTATGGCAGTGGATTGATTTCTGGATTGGTCACTAACATTAACTATCAAATTTTAACTACTAGAAAAAAATTATTTTCTAAATTTGTATCTAAATTGATCACTAATAACACAAATTTTGTAATTAATTTTTTATTTTATTTGGTATAAAAAATCTTTGTAATTAATATTAGTGATCAATTAACTATAATGATCAAATTAAAGATCAACTTAAAAATTATTTTAATTAACAATTAATTATCAATAATTTTTAGTTTATAAATTGATATGTCATTATAATATCTAATTATTTTTTATCCCTAAAATTTGTTCATTAGACATTTTATATATAGTTTGTCATATTGACTTTGATATATTTAAAGTATTTTTCTTTCTAAAAAGAATGTAAAGTTTGTAGACAATGTACTAAACACAAGTCTCTAAAAGGTTTAGCAATAAAAACATGTTTATTTATTTATTGATGGATAAATATTTGCACAAGTTTTCTACATATCTTAGAAACAGGAATTGGTCAGAATTAGAATGTCACGCTTGCATTAATGCTTATTCAGCTGACTTTTGCTGTGATAATCTGTTCAAAGGTTTTGGCACTTTACGTAATCGAGTCTATTACTGTTTCTTTCACCGAATATATAGTATTTAATAGAAATAAGATAAATTTATAAGTAAAATGGTATTAAAATCATTATTAATTTATTATTTGTTAAATATATAATGTCATCTAAATATATTAAAAATTCTAAAATTGGTATATAATGAGTACCAATACACTTCATCCTTTTTATATGTAATAGAATAATTTACAAATATAACACAGTAACAAACACCAACCTTTTTCTGATTTTCAATAGTTAGCCCTTGTCGTAGTTTTGACTTTTGATTGATCTGGTTCATAAACATAGATAAACATAAACACTGATAATGATAATGATAGTGGAAACTATACTAAAGACCCCACAAATTATTCGAGAGATAATGCAGTTGTTCAAAATTAAAGGTCTTTGACCTTTTCCCGTGGGAAATGACATCTCCAGAGTCAACACCCTAATTCAAATCTTCAAACTTCAAAGCTGTGAAAAGGCAGAGCTATTGGCTCTATAAGTATCAAAGGTGCAAGGAACCCTTCACAACACGCCAAAGGGTAGAAAACAGAAGCTAAACCCAACTTTACAAAAATGGTGAAGACCAAAATTTCTCTTCTCCTTCCTCTCCTCTTCTTCACTCTCGTCGGAACCTCTCATGCCGGCGGCATAGCCATCTACTGGGGCCAAAACGGCAACGAGGGAACGCTTTCCGAAGCATGTGACACAGGGAGATACACCCACGTCAACATAGCTTTCCTCAACAAATTCGGCAATGGCCAAACCCCAGAAATGAACCTGGCTGGTCACTGCAACCCCGCAACCAATTCCTGCACAAAGTTCAGCGCTCAAATCAAGTACTGCCAAAGCAAAAACATCAAGGTCTTGCTTTCCATAGGTGGTGGCATTGGAACCTACACTTTGGCTTCCGTTGAGGATGCAAGGAACGTTTCAACATTCCTTTGGAACACTTTCTTGGGAGGCCACTCATCAACAAGACCACTAGGTGATGCTGTGTTAGATGGCATAGATTTCGACATAGAACAAGGCTCAACGCAAAACTATGACCACCTTGCACGTTTCCTCAAGGCGTATAGTAAGAAAGGGAAGAAGAGGGTATACCTAGGTGCTGCCCCTCAGTGTCCAATTCCCGATAGGTTTTTGGGCACTGCCCTAGACACGGGCCTATTTGACTTTGTTTGGGTTCAGTTCTACAACAACCCTCCATGTCAGTACGCTGATGGCAACGTCACCAACCTTCTGAATTCTTGGAAGCGTTGGACTAGTACAGTACCTGCTGGGAAGATATTCCTAGGGTTGCCGGCGGCTCCGGCAGCCGCTGGCAGCGGTTTCGTCCCGGCCGATGTATTGACCTCTAAAATCCTGCCGGTGATTAAGAAGTCACGAAAATATGGTGGGGTGATGCTGTGGTCAAGATTCTTTGATGTTCAGAACGGGTATAGTGCTTCAATTATTGGCAGCGTGTGAAGTTGTAATTCAGCGGTGAATTTTTTATGTCCAAGTTGTGATTTGAAAAAGTAGTAGCTATGAGAAAAAGAATAATGTTGTACTTTTGTGAAATTGTTTATGGTTATCTAAATTGTAGGCGCATGTTATGTTGACCTTAGCCTTCTCTTGAATCATACTTCAACTATATTTCTGTTGACGTGAAAGAGTTTCGATTTTTAGTTGAAAACAAGCATGGCAGAGATTAAGAAAGATTAAGAAATTCTGACTTTCCATTTCCAGTGTTTATATGTGGGAAGTTCCACATCCATCCAAAATAAAATCAATTTATAGTAAACACAGCAAATTTCATTTATGAGGTTAAATTAAATTTAAAATTCACTACTTAATACAAAGATCTATCTATAATATGAATATAATATGTGGGAGATTTTTTGGCATGATAAAAGTAACTAATTAATAGGAGGCTTTTAAGGACCTCGTTGACTTTTCTGTTTGAAGTGCAAGATGAAGCTTTTAAATGTATATGTAAGATAGAATCAATGGGTTTTTTTTTTTTTTCTAATTGGGAAAGATTTATGTATTCAGAAGTCTGATGAGTCGTTCCCCAATTGAACACGAAAGGGTAATTTTTGTTAGAACTAATAACTTTTTGTAACAGATAATTATTTTTCACCTTTTACATTTACTAAAGGATCATTTTTCTACTTTTACATTTTAAAAACTAGTTTGAACATAAATTCAAAACATTCAGTTTAGTAATTATATTTTTCTTAATACTTTTTATAAACTGTAGGTGAGATAAGATAGTTTTACGAAGGGACTAATGCTCTATTTACGGGTGGTGATGAAAAAAACGATGGAGATGAGAAATTTATGGAAAAATGTTCTTTTTGTTAGAAAAATTAATAATTTTTTGGTTACTAATTATTTTATAAGAAAATATTTGAAAAAAAAATCAAAAACACTTATTATTATTGTGCGCACTGATTCCACTTTGGTAGTCGATTACTTGTTCTGTACAACAAGAAGTCATGGCAGTAAGCCGGGACAACATAGAAGTGATAACCTTGTTAACATTGCTCACCATGTGTTTGTTTCAGGGCCTAAAAAATTCATATAGGAATTAAAAAAATATTTTTATGAACATTAGTATGGCCCACCAATGCAATCATTCTGCTCGAGGATATATACCACTTGCACATATGCACCATTTCAACCTTTTTTCTTAATATATAATTTATAAAACTTTGATTTATCCATTATAATGTATTTGATTTGAATTTTATATTTATTTTGAATTATGAGAGCCTATAAAATTATGTTTATTTTAATTTTTATTGTTATAAAATAATGATATTATGATATTTTTTAATATTATTTTATATTATTTATTTCTTATAGCGATTTTGTTAATAATAAATAACCAGCAATGGAGCATATATGGAACAATCACAAAAAAAAAGGATGACAATAAAGCATAAATGAAAAAAAAAAAGAAAAAAAGTGAAAATCCTAGGCAACAACCAACGAAAATTCAATCTGCATCATCCCGTTTCATTCTGTTTACACTGTTCGGACCTGAATATTGTGAGTGGATTGGGACCTCCATATGGGTTGTTTGCCACTTTGTACCAGTGCTACTTCTTCTCCTGCTTTCACCATTCCTTGCTTCTGCATATGGAAACAAAAAGAATGATCATAAGAAAACTAAATAAAAAGGAAAAACTACAACCCTGTGAACCTTTTTTGGCCTCAAAAAAAACATCCTCTTATATCCAAGTGAAACTAGACTCAAATCCCTTATAGATTTGTGACTTGTGAATAGAAGAAGTGATCAATAGAAAAAAATCCGACAAAAGATGACCAATCAAATTTCTCATTAGTCATCAACAAAGTTGGTAGTTAAATATCAAACAGGTAGTTAATTACTCTGAGCATGTTTACATGCTTATATACTATTTCAATCACTGAAGATATCCTTCTAATATTACCTGCAGCAGATCCAGGGCTCTAGTGAAAGTCTCTTCAGCATCTTCAGAGAACTTCATGTAAATTGGACAGACTCCTTGATACAAAGCCAACCTTTGTTGTGTCCTCTTTCTGCATGACCAGCAAAATGAGGTCATGGTTTTCAATTGAATTACATATTCCAATATAAGAAATCAGATTCACAGACATCCAATTAAGAAAATGAGAAAAAATAATTAAGAAGGAAATATATTGATAAATGACAACAGTAGAACACAAATACCCAAAAAAACTTGGGCACAGATGCAATTGGCTACTACTGGTAGAAGAAACAACTTCTTAGTAAGTTTTGAAAAGTTCTTTCAGAGGCAGGCAAAACGGATTTCCAAACTGGCTATAAATTAGTTTACTAACTACCTAGTACATTCTGTAACTTCAAAAGTAAACTCTTTTTCGTATGGTCTGAAGAGAGAAAGCGAAAAAAGAACTTACTGATCTGTGAATGCAAATATGGTGCCTGAAGGTCTATAGTGGCTCAGAAGGATAGCCATGAAGCCTGATCTGGTGAAGACAACAGTTGAGGTTCCGAGGGTATTAGACATCATGGTTGCATGATAAGCAAACATCTCACTCGTGTGGTTCTACTCAGCACAAAAAATATCACATTTCAGTACCAACATAGAATTAGAACACAATGGTTAAAATTAAGTAGAGTCATTAAGTTTAAATTTCAAACCTTGAATACGTTGCCAATATTAGGTGGCAATTGACCACCAGTTATAGTGGCTTCTGTCCGTAATGCTACAGTGTGCATTACTTTCACAGCTTTCAGTGGGAACCTGCATTATAATGAATGTAGATATTATATACTCACATTCAATGAATGTTACCTTTAGATTACTCTTCCATGTCACTAAGTAGACTGCTACAAATGAAACCACATATTGACACTCCAGCATGTAAAATCACAATATCAACTCTCAACTATAACACCATTAAAAACTAATTTTTCAAGGTACCACCAATTTGTTGTGATATTAGTAAGAACTCCAATAGGAGAATATCAGGTTATTTGGACAATTCAAGGCATAGAACTAGTACTTACTTTCCATGAGCTGTTTCCCCAGAAAGCATTATTGCGTCAGAACCTTCTCTAACAGCAATTGCAATATCAGATACCTCAGCTCTGGTTGGTGTCGGGTGAACAATCATGCTTTCCAGCATATTTGTTGCCACAATAACGGCCTTTCCCATGCTTCGGCATATGCTGATTATCTCTTCCTGCATTACCAGGCATTATTGATGAAGAACTCAAATTCATGTCCAGTTATGGAAGCAATATGCAATTATTTTCTTTACCATTAACTCATTTCTGTTTAAAAGGATTTTTACCTGCAAAAGTGGAACTTCTTCAATAGGGAGCTCTGCACCAAGATCTCCTCTTGCAACCATGGCCTAAACAGGATGCCAAAAGTAGACAGTTCAATATCAACAAATACTAAACTGATGCTCCAAAAATTTAATCCACTACCTCTAAGCAAAACACTCAATGCTAAAGATTTATGTTTTTACAATATGAGCTAAATCATTTGTACTCCCAAAATCAAGAAGTAACCATAGTGAGAAAAAAAAAATGTAAGGATTAGATTAGCACCCCATCAGATGCTGTAATAATTGAATGCAAGTTTGGGATAGAGTCTGCACTTTCAATTTTTACAATGACGTGTATATCAGCATCACAGCCTGCAGTGTTGAGTGGACAATTTATCATATTTCAAAATAATTAGAGAAATTAATCGGATGGACTAAATAAAAAATTACAATTATCTTGAATATTTACTTTTCAAATAATTCTTCAGTTCATGAACTACTTGTGCATCCTTCACAAAAGAAACAGCATAGAAATCAACTTTGTTATCCACTCCAAATTTAATGTCATCCCAATCCTTCTCTGCAACAAAACCAAAAAAAATAATATGTATTTGGGAAATCAACATAATATTAATCCTCTTTCAATGGCCATAACCCATCGACATGGATAGCCATGTAGAAAGAGATAGACAAATATTTAAAAAATATATATGTCAATCATGAGAATAGTAATCCGAAATCTAACCTGTTATGGAAGGCAATGTTGCACTTTTTCCTCTAACATTCAAATGTCTCCTTGACTTGAGCTCTCCTCCATCAACAACTTCACATTTCACAGAATCTTCTGTCTTAGACTTCACCACCAAAGACATCATACCACCTACATCATACACAACAGGAGAAACCACTGACTCAGTATTTTAACTCTTCCCGAGATAAATAGGCAAATTAAGATATCGTCCACCAACAATTAAATATATAATAAGTGTGTTTGGAAAGTGACTTGAGCAGTTTATAAGCTACTTTAATTAGCTTATAAGCTTGGTTGGTACACAAGCTTATTCTAGTAACTTATAGTTTATTAAGACATACCATCAACAAGAAGCATGTCCCCCACTTCCACATCATTGACAAAATCATCATAGTTCACGCTAACACAATCTGCAGTTCCAACACCTCTCCGGATGGTAAAAGTGAATTCCTGCCCAGGTGTTAATACAATTGGTTGAGGCAAATCCCCACTCCTAACTTCAGGACCCTGAAAACAGAGAAAACGAATTATCAGCTGACACAAAATCTAAACCGTAATCGTGGAAATATGGTATGAACAAAGTATCCTTAGAAACAGCAGTGGATTGAAGGAGGAACTTAGGCATTACCTTGGTATCAAGCATAATTGCAATGGCATTGTCCTTGGATTGAGCATTATATTCTTTAACCAAATCAATAACTTTCTGATGAGAAGCATGGTCTCCATGAGACATATTCATACGGGCGACATTCATCCCAGCCTCAGCCAGCTTCCAGATCATTTCCCTGGTGTTGGTAGAAGGACCAATGGTGCAAACAATCTTTGTCTTCCTCCTAAACGTTGGTTTGGACCACATTCCAACCGCAATGTCACCAAGTTGCTGCATCCCTCGCAACTGCCGCAACTCCTCCTCGATCTGTTCACCGCAACACTAAATGGGTTACAACTCAACCATTTCCGCAAGCACCAGCCATTGCTTTATGAAAAATACTCACCATACACTCACGTTCACTTCTATCTGATTTCCACCCAATTTTCTTCTCATCCATATCTTCCTTTTCCATCCATCACTTACCATATTTATCACTTTTCTTACTTTAAAAAATAAAAAATAAAAAATACTCACCATGAACTCACTTTCTCTGCCATCTCATCTACACCCAATTTTCTTTTCATGCCCCTCTTCATTTTATTTGACATCATTTATCCACGAATTTAGGTTTCAAACTGACTCAATTGAAAAACCTTACTCTAAGTGAGTGTTCCTCCATTTCTATATACTATTTTGGCCATATACCTACTCATTGAATGGATCTCCAACCCTTTATCTCTCTACATTCTCTTCTTTCTTCCTATCTCTCTTCCTTCCACCCAAATCCACCATGCTTTTAGGTGGAAGTTTCTCATTACTCTACTTCCATTTCAGGTCTTTCCATCCAAAACAACAAATTTTCTAACTTCCCCATCACATATTTCACAGCAACACAGGGAAAAGTACAGTGTGAGAGAGAAAAAGCACAAACCTTAGAATCATCCGCGGGTGACACGGGGACAACTTCAGCCGGTGCAGATTTCCTCGCATTGACCCGGCAACTGGGGTAGCGAACTTTGCAGCGGTTTTTCCTTTGTTGTGGTAACACTTTCGAAGCAAAAGTTGGAGGCTTCAACGATGTTGGCGGCCTGTGGAGTGCAGATCCCGAGGTGGGGCGCGTGAGGGAGGAGTGAATGGATCGAGTAGCAACAACCTGAGACATTTTTGCACAGAGAGAGGGTAATGGAGTGTGTGAAGAAGGTACAGAGGCTAAAAGGGTGAAGAAGAAGAAGGTGCAGTTAAAGGATTGGAGAAATCGCCGTTGTATTGGGCAAAGGTAGACAGGTATAATGTGTAGGGGCCGATAACAAGGCAGAAGACATAAAACCAATCTTCGGTTTTATCGAATTGACCACTGTCGTGTTTGCTCCCATAAACTAAACACACTTTTGAAAGCGAGTAATCTAAGTGCGATTCTCATTATTTTAACATCTTTCTTTAGATGCTCACTGTTGTATGATTCATTACTACAGATACGTGTTATCACAGAAAAGATACAAGAAAGACGAGAATATCCTTTGTATCCTCATTTCTTGGAGTATTTAATAAACTGTTAGTGTATTATAACTAACTTGCCTAAGACTAAGACCCGTGGTACCGGTACGCACGCGTTTTTTTTAATTAAATAATATAATAATTATTATATTTAAATAAATAAGTTTTATATATATATATATATATATATATTAATTGTTAGATTTATATATAGTAAGTAAATGTGATATTGACATAAAAAGTTTAATAATTTAAAAAAATATATTATTATGTTCTAACATATATTAAAAAAAAAATTATATAGAAATTTTTAATATTAAAATGTATAATAATAATTAAATTGATGTATAATTATTAATTTAAGAAATGACAAAATAAATATAATTTATTGTTACAAATTTGAAGTTTAAATTTAGATCTTAAATGTATGAAATTAAAACATGATGATAATAAGATGTTATTCATACATTATATTTAGAAAATAAGTCAATAAATTTGATGGGTTATTATGTCTTTGACAATTTCGTAATTGTGAAGCTTTATTTGGAAAAATTGATTACATATAGCCATGGTTGTTAAAAAATAATAACAAAAATTAATGTAGTTTTCAATGTAATATACTGTTTTTTTAGTTTGATGTTTAATACTTTTATATATTTAAATGCATTTATGAATAGTGTGATAAAAATAATAATAATAATAATATCAATGTAATGATTAAAATGTACACAATTTTGGGTAACATGAAAATAAATACTTAAATGAAATGGTTAATCATTATAATTATTCAATATTAATTATTGATATTTAATTAATTATTATTAATATTTTGTTTGGATTTAAGGATGATTTTGAGAATGATAAAAAAAAATTAATAGATAAAATTGTAAGATGACTAAATTATCTAAATAGTAAAAACTATTATTATTGTTAATATTATTAATTTGGTATTATTAATATAAATGTATTTATATTACTGTTACTAGCGTAAATACAGATACTATGTGTATGCATTTTTTAAATAAAGATAATAATATTGTAATGTTATTAAATTAATATATAACTAAAATTATATTTATTAAAAATAAAGTTAAATATATCAGAACAAAACAGGTGAAAGAATAACCATTGATAAATAAAGAAGAGAAAAAGCAGAGACAACAAAATTGATAAAAAACTTGTAAAAGTAACGGTCAATTTTTAAAAAATTAAAAAATTATTATATTTAAAGGGTAAAATTTTTATTTTAAAATGTGGACACAAAAAGGAAAATCTCCTTTATATATTGTTATAGATTATATTTTTTATTGTTATTACAATTTTATATTATTAATATTATAATTTTTTATTATCATATAAATATATTTATATTATTATTTTATTATTATTATTACTTTTTATTATTAATATTAATATTTTTTTATTATTAAAATATAAATTTGTTTATGTCATTATCATATATCATTATTATTATTTAATAAATATATTTTAATTATTATTATTATGTAAATTAATTAAAATGTATATTTATGATATTCAATTTGGAAATAATTTTATTTTATATAACTATCTTTACATATTTATTTAAAACATCAAGTTACACTTTCTTATATAATATAATCATTTTTAATCTGAAAATACATTTTGGATTAATCCAAAATGCACTTAAAAATATTAAATGAGTATCTTTACTATTAAATAAAATATAATGAATCTAGACAAGAAAAATATTCGTATAAAAATAACTTTCAAATATTAGATGAAATTATTTGGTTGGTCTTCATTTGATGGTACTTTCATATAAAGTTGGTATATTTAATGAGCAAATTATGATATTATCATTAAAATATTTTAATTACTCTTAATAATATCAACTGTAATTGAAATGGAAAGGTGCAGAAAGCAATGACGGATAGAAAAAGCTAGTTTGAAAACCACTGTAATAGCCCGTTATCAAAGCCCACCCAAATACCAACCAAAATAAACGACATCGTTTTGTTCTGTTAGCAAACTACAGGAAAGCCAACAGCACAGAAGCAGAAAAGCTAAACGACGCCGTTTTCTTGTTTACCCTCAAAAGCGCGGGAAGTTTTTCCGCCATTCTTCAACAAAACACCACTCAATTCAACTCAAACCTTGTTTTAGATCCCAAAACTGCACAGTCTCTCTAATTCTGTCATCACCATGGACACTGAAGGCTTATCAGTAATCTGCGCTGGTCTCGGAACCGTCGAAGAGGACAATGAAGGCAACCGAGTTGGCTTTACCAAAGGCGAATACTGTCTTGGTACGGTTCTCTTGCATTTTCGATATCCCGTTTTCATTTTCTTTTGTTTTTCATCTGATTTCGATTTGATGATAGTTTTTGGTTCCTCACCACTCACATTTGTTACCAAATACCAGATAACCTGAAAGATTTGCTGCGGTTTCTGAGGCGAGACGATCCCCAAACGCGCGATGTCTTCAAGCAAGTTTGCAAATGGAACATAGTTTCTAAGTATTTGATTCCCACCATCGAGCTTTATCACGAAGATCGCAACTTGCTTTTGAATTCAGGTTTTCCTTGAATTTATATATATTTATTGAATTTACTGATTAAAGCGTGTCTGGGTTTTGATTCGTCTGTATTTGTCTTGTTTTTCCTCAGTAAAGGTACTGGTGTTTCTTACGATGCCGGTTGAGCCTTCTTCCACGGATATACCTCAACAATTGGAGTATCTGTGGGGTTTGAAGTCTGCTGTGACGAACAGTGATGTCGCTGCAGTGATAGTTTCGTTTCTAGAGAGGCCGCTTGAGAATCTGGAACGGTGAGTGGGTGCAAACGCAATGAGTTTTTCGGTGTATCGAGTGCGAATGGAAAAAAAAAATGCTCATGTGTGTTTTAAATTGTTTGTGTACAGGGACACATTTAGCGAGGATGATTGGAAACTAGTCCAGCTTGTGCTTACATTATTTAGAAATATTCTGGCTGTTCAAGAAATTCCGTTGCACCAGAAGTCAGGGGGACTAGCGTGTCAGTTTCTATCTCTGAGAGACCGGTTTCTGGAGCTTTTGTTCCGCGAGAATGTAATGGATATAATCTTGGTTATTACTCAATATGTTGGTGGTTCTAATGCTTATCTCCGTCAAGATAACTTGCTTCTACTAGAAATTTTCCATTACATTTTCATGGGTCAGGACCCGGAGTTAATTATCAGGGCACATTCGAAGGGATCAAAGGTTAGTCCTCATAGTGACTAATGTCTTTTCTTGTCAAGCTGGTTAGGAGCATCCTACTTATTTACATTATTCTTTTCTGAATGTGCTTTGCTAACATCACTTGCATGGTATGTTGGAATGTGTAAAGATCTCCTCATTCTAGCTTCTCCCATATAGTGCTTTTATAATTTTATTAGGTCAATTACATTTTTGTAAAATCCTTTTTAGGCAGATGAAGATCCCCAGGCTTCTCTCAATAGTCTCCACCAGTTAATCTTGGAGGAGGAAAAGAAGAGAAAAAATAGTACTAAGATCAACAATCTTAGTAGACATTCGCAATTTAGTGGAACATTTTCTCGGCTTACAATGGTACTACTTTTTTCCCTGCTTGTGCTTTTATGTGGGTGGACTTGAGTGATAATTGCTGTCTCTATTTGGTAGGATGGTTCCAAGGCAGTAGTTAAAGGAAATCCTAATTCTTCTCATAATGTGCTGCTTAAAGCACACAATGTCACTCGGGGTCCCACCAAAAGAATTGCGTGGGATCATCCAAGGTTGCCTTCAACAAAGGATAAGATATTGGAGCTGCTTCACGGATTTGTGAATCAGTTTCTTTCTGGGGGATACAATGGTATGCCTTTTGTTCTCAAATAATTTCTATTATTTGCAAATATATTTATTTCTTTTGGTTTCTACCTGTAAAGTGAAAAGTAATCCCACAGCAATTTGAACCTGTATCAGTTTTGATGCAATCCATCCGTGAAGATATCGCAAAGGAACATCCCTCAATTCAAAGAAGTGATGTTGTTGTTTTCTTTCAAGTGGCTGAATTTGTCACTGCGTTTCAGTTTTACAAATGTTCAGCTTCTAAGGTGAGAGTGATAGTACGAGAATTTCATATCTCAGCATACGTTTCTCTTGACCTCTTTCAAGCTGCAATACTTAACATTGCCCCCTTTATTAGAGGTATTAAACGCAGATTTTTAAGAATTCATGGTCTGGAACAGGAAAATTTTCTGATTAATCTGAATGTTGGGAGTTTTATAGATTCTCCTTGCGTATTTAGTTGTTTTCCAGTTACTTATAAATTAGAATGTAGCATAAGTAGTTGTAATTTTAGTTTCTCAAACGATGTCGAAGCAAACTTTTTCCTGTAATGATTTTGTTTGTAGGCCTTACAATTTATGGCACATAATGGCTATCTGTTAGTGAATAGTAAGCGATAATGACTACTATTTATATACACACCACAATCAAAGAAATAACAAAACGATAAAATGGTTGGTTTCTTTACTTGAATTTTCTGGGTTTATTATTTTCTGACCTTTGATTCATCAAGGTGAAAATAGCTAGTCATTACTCATGGTGCAAAATGATAAGCTGGCAAAAAAAAATTTGGCTGGACAAATGGAAATGAACAAAAATATCAAATAAAATTAGAAATAAATAACAGAATCTGTTGTTCTCATTTTTGTGTGAGTTATTACTTTCTGCTTTATTTGTAAATAGCATACCTGTGATTTTTCAATCTACAATTGAGAAATGTTGTCATTCTTATACATGTTCTCGTCTTCATTAAACCAAGGAGGGAGGAGACACATTTGAGACTTTTGGTGATAAAGATGCAGTTACCTCAGATTTCAGTGGTCAAATTTGTGGTCCAATTGCAGCATCCTTGAATGAGGCAATGTTTCAAATGGTCATTTCACAGTGGCGGCATGCCTATGATGGTCTAAAGGAAACAAATGACCACCAGTTTCTATCTGCAGCTGGTTCTCTTTTGAAAAACATGGTAATATGAACTACAAAATATTAATATGTTCTGTTTTTTTTTTCATGTTACTACATCAACTTCTACTCCCTTTTATATTCGTGCTCTCATTTTTAGCTTAGGTTCTTAGGACTGTAAATATATCGTAAAGCTAGATCAGTTCTACAAACGGTTTTGCTTTATCAATCACCATCTCATTCCATTTTTGTTGGCATTCCATGGCTCCCACTTTTATCTATTATTGTTTTGAATAATTTTACAAATCATGGTATTTCCGCAAGAATGACTTCAATAACTCCATCCCTGTGCATAACCTCATTAAATGTTTCCTAATTTCCCTTTTTTGATTTTTCAGATTCGCATGCTGGATTTGATACTTAAATTGTTGCCTGAAGACTCAAAGGAGCCACAAACAGCTCGCATCCTTCTGTACAAGTTAACTTATGATCAGACCGAGGAAGGGATGACACAATTCTTATTGAATTTGATGAAAAACTTTGACACCCACAAGCAACCAAAAAGGTTTGACCTCGTTATTCTATAAAAAACAAATTCACATTCGTTAATTATGAACATATATGGACTGTTTTTTTTTTTGTGTCTTAAACTTGTTTCTTAGTGGCTCTCTGGTCCTAAAATGCTATTCAAAGGACATCTATTGATCACTTACTAGTTGTCTTTTTAGTTCATAGATCATGCAAAAATTAACACATTACATACTCTACTGGTGAATGCGTCAATTGTTAGAAAGCTAAGTACGCCGAGCAGCATTGTGATAAACAGTGGAAAAGTATTTCTGTCCAACTAAATAAATTTATCTTTTTGCATTCAGCTCAAATAATATGCACTTTTCAATTCAAAAGCAGTGTGCAAAATTATCTATTATGGGAGGAATCCAATTGTGGTCATACGTGAGTTCAACGATAATAGTGATTTTATGCATGTCTTTGTTGTGAGTTTGTGTATAGCCACATGGTTCTTTCTTTGTTGCCATATTTATGAATTCTGTTTCCTGTCAGTGATCTTTCAGATTTGCTAGAAATCATTCATAAGGTTGTAAAGCTGATGGATAGTCTTCAGTCTCGAGGAACATTGAGGGTAAGCTGAAACTTGTGTCTGTCTGTTAAGAGTTAGTTATATTTGAAATAGTTCACTGAGATCAGAACAAACAAGGAAAGATGCCTGTAACCACTTTAACACTAATGCTTAGTAATTGAACTTCATATGCAATACCTCTCTTGTTTATATTGATTTAAATTTCACATTTAAATGTAATATCTTTTGCTTCCGTGGGCTTTGTTGGAGATGAATAAAGCTGATAACGAGCCTTCACTAATAGCTCGAATTTTTAGTATTTTGACATTAATAATGTAATGTGGGTATGTAAAAAATCTGTTGCAGAGCATACTGTCTAAAGATTTTACTACATTTTGATAATTTTTTCTACTCTATATCTTCTAATTCAAGGTGTCGAGAAAATCAAGGAAAGTGAAAAAGAAAAAAATTCCAGAAGGAACGGAATCAGGGGACAAACTGACTGGAGATAATTCTTGCATTCAAAATGAAACGGGCATCTCAACTGTCAATCAATCAGCAGAAAATAAGCTACTGCAGGAATGTCTACCAAATCCAAATCCCACTCCAAATCCCACCGGGGAGGATGTTACCGTTGGTGATAATGAACATGAAAAACATGTTGAGGAAGATGAGAACTCCCGAGTTGAGTTGGGACCAAAGGAAGCCACGTATCCTGAACATGTTAGTGAGGACATGTTGGATGGTACTAATGATTATTCTGAAGATGAGCAACTAAATGCAATTAATGAAGTTGATTTCAAGGTTTCAACGCTTGTCTCTGCCTTTGCAAATCACAGTATCATTCAGAAATTGTGCTGGTTGCTCAAGTTTTATAAGAGCAATTCCCTTGCTACAAATCATTACATAATAAGCATGTTGCGGAGAATAAGTGATGATCTTGAACTCCAACCTATGTTTTACCAGGTCAAAGTCCAGCAAGCATTCCATCTTAAATGAGATTGTGTAGTTTTTGAATATGGTTGCTGAATACTATTTATTGATCTTGTTGACATACTCTTGCAGTTGTCGCTGCTCACAACATTTTATGACATCCTGGTTGAACAAAAGTCGTGCCCCTGCGAGGATTATGCAGATATAGTTGATTTCCTGAATTGTTTGGTCAGAAAGATGCTAAAGAAAATGAAAAAACAACCCCTCTTGTTTGTAGAAGTCCTTTTCTGGAAGTCTCGAAGGGAATGTCATTACATGAATGCGGAATATTTGTTGAGCGAGCTTGGTCATTTGAAGAAAGAAAGTACCAAGTGGAATAATACTCCACAAGATGAAGACGTTGGTCTATCCCCAGCGAAGGCGTGGACTCGTAGAAGCATAGCTGATGCACTTGGTGAGGATGAGGCTGATGTTTTGATTACTCATGACTCAGGATATCAAAAGTAAGATAAATATCTCAAAACTTGGTTGTAAGCTTCTTGCGTTAGATTTTGAACTTTCTATATGTTTTGGGAAATATGTGGACGACACTGAGATGGCCACTTTTAGTTCAATTTTCTTGTTGTTTAATTGGTTCATAATTATATTTTTGATCAAGATAAAGGTAGATATACTGCAAAGAATTATCTGTACTTTGAAAGGGAGGAAAAAATAGACGGAAGAGATACTAAACTTTGTAATTGAACTACATAATGAATAGAGTCCATTTTATGTAAGTTAATAACAATAAAATACAAATAATTATTGGAAACTTTATTCCTATATATACATGATATGCGATTAAATCAAATTAATCAGATACCCCTCCCTACTATTATTATAAAGTTTTGAATTAAATAAGAAAAGAAGTAATAAAATGTAGAAGAGTTCCTATGAGATAACATAGCATGCTATAAAATATTCTATGATGATACCATTGAGTATTTCCCACATTTTCTAACTGAGACTACTCTCGTTTTCTTTTCGTGCTAGCAATGGCAAAGATGATCATAAGTATGTTTACAACTTTTCATCAATTTTTTCTTGGGATTTTGTAGTTTCTGATATCTGGTTCACTTGGATTTAACAGTGGTGAGGAGCAATTGATGGAAGATGATTCTCAAATAGTTCCACGGAGAAGGAAAAAACTTATTCTTGATGGTGATTTGGAAGGACAAATTAAGAATCTCTATGAAAAGTAGGTTTAATCAGATCAAACCTTTGTGTGAACTTTGGAGCATGGTTTAATGTAGAGCCTTGTCAGAAAGAAATTCACTTTTATTTCTTTAATTTTTTTTACATCATCTGTGCAAACATAGTTGGAGTAAGCATGATAGATTAATTCATAGCTTTTCAATTCTCTCATACTTGACGGAGTAAACATGATAGGTTAATTCATAGTTTTTCAATTCTCTCTCTCATACTTGAAGGAGTAAACATGATAGGTTAATTCATAGCTTTTCAATTCTCTCTCTTGCATATAGATTTTAGTCTTTCTTTTCACCAACGGTTCTTGCTTTGATTATTTTAGATTCAAAGATGACAGACATTGCAGTCGCCGAATAGCTGAAGTGTTAGATCCAGATGGTAAAATTTCACCTGCTCAAATTTCCAATACGTTAAAAAGATTAGGTCTAGCAGTTGCACGTAGGAGAACGATTGGTGATAACAATGCTGAAGGACCTTTGTCTACTAGCCCCAATCAATTAGATGCTGACACAACAATGGGAGATACCAATCATAAATCAGTGAATCTGGAAGGAAGCCAGTTTGTTCAACACCTGTATGTTTGTATTGAACTCTGATGCTTATTAAGTATTACTGGTATTCTTTTTCTATTAAATTTCTGTTTCCTCCGAGAAGTGAAACGTTGTCACTATTCTTCATCCTAATTCAACATTTTTTACATACGTTCTGATGCTCGAATATGTTGAGGTGTTCTCTGAATTTGAGTTCAATTTCATATATACAGGCAAAAAAAGAAGAGACTCCGTGCTTTCAATGAAGATCAGGAAGCTCTGATAAAAGTTCTATATGAGCAGTGAGTACTACTTGGCTGCCTTGCATTTGGTCTGTCTCAGTATCTAACTGAGAATGGTTGAACGGATGGTTAATATGTTCTTTGAATTTTCTATATTATACGCTGAGGGTGACAAATAGCAGAGGGATTGAACATACGAATTTACTGGGTTGTTATTTCTGCAGATTCAAGGACCATAGAAGATGTAGTTACATGATAGCCAATGCACTTGATGAGGATGGTAAATTCACTCCTGCCCAAGTCTCTCGAAAACTTAAGCAGCTTGGTTTATCACTACCTCAGAAGAAGAGTTCTAAAGGCAAAATGCATCTAAAAGGTGTAGATGTCATGGATAGTTCAAATGATAGGATGGATGAATCTGATGATGAGACATTGATATCATTGGTAAAAAGGTAATTTTGTGTTTGCGGTTTTGGTCTGTAGTTTTACAAAGCTGAGGCATTAATACTTCTTCATGTTTGCAAAATAATATCCACTCATAGGCATGTGTAACTTCCAGAAAGCCATGGTCCATCTTAATGGATACACTGTTCAAATTTTATACATAAATATATGCTTCAGCTGAATTTTAGTACTTTGCCAAATACAAGTTTTTTTCTGCCCGGATGAATGAATCTCTTCTAGCTCTTCTTGGTTTAACTATTGTTCCATGTTTATATGATTTTAGGAAGAAAGTCGACAATGACAATATATCAAGGGAACAATCACATGGGCAAACCAGTGAGGATAGATTGTCAACAGATGATTCGGATGACGAAATGCTCAGCTCTGTTATCAAGTAATGTTCATTTGCCTTTCCGTTTGTAAGATCACTAGTTTACTAATCAATGATATCATAAATAATGTCAGGAATTTAGTTTAACCTGTTGATTCTACTGGCTCCTGGTACTATATGCTTTAACTTGAAAAAAATGATGGATTTGTCTAGTATATCAACAATTCTGTTTCATTTGGATATAACTATCTTTTATTTAATTTAGGAAGAAAATAAATAGCAAGGTATCAGCTGAGAAATTACTTGCAACTATCAGTGAGGATACATCATCAAGAGAGGATTCTGATGATGAAATACTCGACTCTGTTCTCAAGTAAATATACCATACTTCAACTTTTCTTTTCTTGGATATAATTGATCAATGATAGGGACACAAATTTGTAAATCTGGAATTTAGTTTGAACTGTGTATTTTTTTTATGTGAAATCTTGTTACAATGCTAGTTAAGTTTGTATCTAAGGGTTTCTCTTGTTAATTTCTTAAAATCAATTACCCATTTATACAACTCTTAACCACTTCTAACTTTAGTTGTCATATTCCTGCACCATTCATACCATATTTAATTTTCTTTATGTTCTTATCTGTTCAATTTCTTGATGTAGAAGAACTGGACGATCCTTTCTTAAATCAAAGCAAGATGAGCTTGAAAATAGTTTCTTAAAATCAATCACAATCACACACTGTATACAACAACTCCTTACCACTTATAGTTTTAGTTGTCATATTCTGGTACCATTCATACCATATTTGATTTTGTCTATGTTCTTATTGGTGCCATTTATGGATGTAGAAGAACTGGAAGATCCTTTCTTAAATCAAAGCAAGACGAGCTTGAAAATATGCAAGTTCAGCAGAGAATAATGGGCGATGATCACCTTAATGGAGGCATATCAGAGGTTATCGAAATGTATGTCTTTGTACTCGGTGTCATTTTTTTATTTTTGGTAACAATATTTTATTCAGTGTACAATGATAGCAATGGGATTCATTTTTGCTAATATGGTCTAATAGCACATTTTTGGCACTTAGTGGGAAAAGACATTTCGTTGCAATGCACTTTTTTTCCTAGTTGGGTGATTTTGGGCTGACAATTGAGTTTATCATTTTTTTGGGTATTTGGCCTATTTGTTGAAATGTAAATTGTTGTAGCATTTGCAGTTATTAAGATGTAAATAAGAAACAATGGGTGTTTCTCCTAAATTATTGGCCTTATAGAAACTAGAAGGATACATCTCTTGCCTCTCTGCATTAAACAAAATATCAAGTTAAATAGTAGAAGTCAGTGTTTTTGTGCATTGTAGTTAGAGATACTAGTGATTTGATTAGTGTAATTATAGGAATCAGATAGAGATTTATGGAGAAGAGGATTTATGTTTTTCTTGCTGAAGTTACTCTCTCCATTTTAAATCTTCTATTTTTTTGTAATATAATGGCTATAAAAAGTAAAATCGTCTTTAGCTGTTGGTCTATGTTTTGTAATATAATGGTTATTAAAAGTAACTCGACAATGGCTGTTGTCTAAGGGAAAAAAATGTTGAGATTAATTTACATGAGAACGTTGATGGTATGTGAAGAAAGTTTGGGACAATAAATAGATAACATAGATGCGTATATGAAGATCTCAAAGTGACTTGAATTTGAATTGGCAGGGAAAATGTTGCTGATTCCTCCAAAGTAGAATATCAGCAAATGGACGACTTAGCAGATTCAGAGGATGAAGTGGATGTCAGTGCATTTCAGGACAATGCCAGATCCAGAAGGAAGCTTAGAATGGTGATTGATCCGGAGGACGATGACTGAAGGGGAAAGCTCGATTTGGGTACAGCTTTCTTTATTTTTACAAATATTTTTGTACTTAACCGACTATTTAAAGCTTGGACCCTTTTATATACTCCTTCTGGCTCTCGGTTGCTCAAACAGTCACGTGTTCATTCGTAGGAAAAATGAAAATGGAACTAGTTGACACTAGATCAAAATGTATAAAATGGCAGAAAGGCTTTCTAGGAATGGCATTACACACCCTTTCATTAATACTGCATAACCTTTTAAAAATACCTCTCCATCTACTCCAAATTCCTCTACTCCCATAAATTAACTACGGTTTTTGCTGACAACTTAATTCAAGATATGCGTAAAAACTGTCCCATTTTATGAATTCACATAAATATCTACCTTTATTGTTTTTCTATCTGAGACTAAAGCATCCCTTCCATAAACGTAATTTCTGGCTTGTATTTCTTACCCATCGATTCTTGAAATCCTACAAGGTGGTTCCTAAATATGACACTCTTTTTTCTGTTGCTAGGATTTGATGTAACATTAAGATTGAACTAAATTTTTGTATCACGGACTTAATTATATTTTTTGTGAATAGTTATATTCGTGTGATTGCCGTTACTGATTCTGTTATTCTTATTAAATATTCTTATTAAAATTAATGTTTTTATTAAATATTTCTATAAATATTTTAAATTAATTTTAAATTTTACATAAAATATTTGACTTTGATTTTGTTTTGAACTTGAAATTTAGTTCCTAAATTTATGTGTGATAAGTTATTTGATTTTTAATCTTTATCAAGTTTGTATAATATAATACACTTGATGCCTTTATATATGATGACAAAATTGTTAATTTTTTAAATTAAGTTTGGGGTTTAACTTTATTTAATAATAAAACTAAAAAAATATATTTAAAAATATTTCTATAAATATTTAATAAAAATGTTAATTTTATTAAGAATATCATCATAAGTTGTATACAAAGATTAGATTAAGTCTCAACCTAAGAAGGAACAATATTGATTTATTTTTACAAAAATTGGACTAAATTTAAACTAAAAACAAATATAGGGATCAAATTGAGTCACTTTGACACGTGGCACGGGTGAAATGACATGTGTCAAAAATAAGAAAAAATTCAAAAAAAAATTCAAAAAATATTAAAAAAATTCAAAAAAATCAGAAATTGACACGTGACATTGACTTTAACACCGTCTAGTTAAAGTTAACGGTAAGGACCAAATTGAGTCATTATTAAGAAAATGAGGACCAAATTGAGACAACGAAAAACGTAAGGACTAAAATGAAATTTCATGACAAATAGAGGGACTAAAAGGATAATTTAACCAAAATTTTTAGTTATTTTAAAAATGTTTTTTCCTTTTATTTTGACAGGATCACAGGATTCTTACTACATTAGAATTCAAAGGAAAAAGTGTATAGTATAAATTCCTTAAAATAAGTTTTCTTATAACTTCTTTAATGATAAAGTTATTATATTCGCATGCAGAATTTTAAAGACAATTTAGTAAATTTGAAATAAATACGTGTTAAGCGCAGTTTTTGGGCCACCACTCCACTGCAGAAACGTTGAAACAGTGGTCACAACTATTTCTCAAGTGGGTTTGAATTAGTTATAAAAAACGATATTTTTTAGCACCATCACCATATCTTAGCTCATCTTTTATTAATAATAATAATAATAATAATAATAGTGTATAAATATAATTTTTTAATTATATTATTTAGAGCTAATAAGATATAAATGGTTGTAAACATTTCAAAGTATCAACACAGTCATCTCATGTTTGAGTAAATATGGTTTGAGGTGGAGATAAGTTTAAGCCTGAAGATCCATTCAATTTCTCCATCCATGGAAACGCCAATTCCTTAGTTTAGCAAACCCAATTCTTTATTTGTAGTTATATTTATAGTCCTTTTTTTTTTAAATAGTATTTCCTTATAAATAAATATGATATTCTATTTATATATTATTATAGATATGACACTCCGGTTTTTATTTTATAGGTTTTTTTTTAAATAAAAATAAATTTTTAAGTTACATTTAGTATATAAATTCAAATTCAATTTTTTTTTGGAAATTTTTTTTAACTATTTAGTAATACATTTTGCAAATTTTACCATATTTCCAAACTTATGTTATTTACATTCTCTTTCATTTTCTCTTTAAAATACTGAAATCATGTATTATATTTTCTTTAATCCAAGAATGCAATTTAACAGAATATATGACAATATCTTATGTAAGATGGAGACTAGATAGAGCTAAGAAAATTATTTATTTGTTATGTACGTATATTGTATTCCCTATCAGTATATTATTAGTTGAAAATTTGTGGTTTTAAAGTACACTCCTCTTAATTTTATTCATATGTTATTATGGAAGCAAGGCTTTTATATCACCAATGTCACTTATTTGATTAAAAAATATTAAAATATTCGGAATTTCTTAATATTACAATTTATTTTTCTTTATCTAGTACTATTTCTTACACTTCTATTTTAAATAGCGAATATCTAATACATTTCAAGTTATTTTTATCCGTTAAATGCTTTCGTTTAAAATTTCAAAGTATATTTTATTTATATTTAATTATCTTAAAAGTATTAGTAAGATAAGATTTAGATCTTTTCATGATCATTATTGAAATAAAATATCATTGTTAACAGATCTTAATTATTTATCGTTTATTACTTGATACATACCGTTGAACTAAAAACTAACAAAAGAATCTTTGATAAACATTCAGTCTTCATCAATAGAAAAAAAAGAGTTTAGTAAAAGTTAGACTGAAGACCGAAGATGACCCTCACTTAAAAAGCAGTTGTCTTTTTTTGTTTGTGGGGATTATGAATGGAATAATCTCAAAAGTTCCTTTACGTTTTCTTTTTTCTATTGTTTAAAGGTTACTTACTATTTTGGTGGTGGGATGAATAGAAGAACAAAACAAAACCACAATCCCTCAAAGGCAACTCCTACAAATAACGTGGCCCTTGATGTGCCATGTTATTCTCTATTGATTTTTTTTTTTTAGTATTAAAAATATACTATATTGATATTTTAAATATTTTTTTAATATATTTTAAAACGTCAAAATCAATGGTAATCCGTGTATTATGAAGAGACAATAGAGAAACATCATAAAAATAATCAGCAGAGAATCCAAATTTGTCAAAGACAAACCAATCATGTTGAGATATCACCAGTTATGCCAAATAATTAACGATTTGTGATGGATTTTTACTTTTTTAAGGGATTTATTAGAAAGAAATTATATATAAGTGAGTTGTTAGGTTTACAGAGGAGGTTTCACTGGAGAGAACAAACACCAATGAAACTTGAGTCCAACCACATAAAACATTACCATCAATCTCAACCCAATTGTTAGGAATCCAAGTGTAAGTCTAAGTCTCACATTGGCTAGAAATGAGAAAGTAGAGCATTATATAAGAATAAAGACTCATAAACTCATTGTCTTGGGTTGAGAGTGATGTCAATGTCTTACCTGGTTGTACTCAGGTCTCATTGTTAACAAGTGGTATCAAAGCCATGACTAGGAATCCAATGTGAGTCTAAGTCCCACATTTGCTAAAAATGACATTTTATAGATATTTAATTTTATCATCTTTATCTGACATGGATTTATATTTATACTTAGATCATTTTTTGTGTTGTGTGGTGGAGTCATATTGGTGACACTAATATCCTTTTCTTGGAGTATGTGCATTCATTACCTTGTTGAATTCTCAATCCAACTTTTTAAGTTGCTATGGAAACATATAAAAAGTATAATTGACTTTTGCATACTCTTCCAAACCAGTAAAAAATTTAATCATTTGTCCACCCAACAAAACACAACTAAAAAAATACATCCAAACAAAGTTTCATGAACTTGCATCCAAATGGGATTACAGCCAGCCACACACCAAATGTCACTAACATATTGAAGGGACAGATCATATATCAGTGACCATTGGATTGATTTCACAGATATACTTGTACTGTATTGAATGCCTTCCCACCATCAAAAACATCTTGTTGAGTGATCATGGATGCCTTCAAACTCTTTCTACTTTGCTTGTTATGTTCAAACACCTTCAATTCTGTCATGTGCAGTTTGGAGATTCATTGCAACCAGAAGGACATGAACACACTCCTACACTTCAAACAAGGACTCATAGATCCTTCAGGTCTTCTCTCCTCATGGTTCCCAAACTTAGATTGTTGTCAATGGAGTGGAATCAAGTGTGATGATATCACAGCAAGAGTAACACAACTTTATCTCCCTTGTTATACAAATCATCCTCAACTTCTTCCTTATGGAGACAAAGACGACAAATCACACTGCTTATCAGGTGCATTCAGCCTCACTTTACTGGAACTTGAATTCTTGAACTACTTGAATTTGAGCAACAATGACTTCAAGTGTATCAAATATAGTTCAATCGGTAGCCATAGATGTGATGACTTCTCAACGGATAACCTTCCTTATCTGTTTGGAAACACTACCAAGCTTCACTATCTTGATTTATCGTATAACTATGATCTTGTTGTCCATGATCTGCATTGGATTTCTCCACTCACCTCGTTGCAATATCTCAACCTTGGTGGTGTTTATATTCACAAAGACATCGATTGGCTTCAATCAGTTATCATGCTCCCTTCTCTTGAAGAGTTGCACTTGGTGAGTTGTCAACTTGAAAACCTCTATCCATTTCTCCATTACGCTAATTTTACTTCACTTCAGGTTCTAAATCTCGCTCACAATAATTTTGTATCTGAATTTCCTACCTGGTTATTCAATCTTAGTAGTGGAATCTCTCATATTGACCTTAGCCAAAATCAAATACATTCCCAACTGCCTAAAACATTGCCATGTTTTAGAAGTCTGAAGTCCTTGGTTTTGTCTCAAAATTATCTCAAAGGAACCATTCCAGATTGGTTAGGACAACTTGAACAACTACAAGAACTTGATCTTTCTCATAATTTTTTATCTGGTTCAATTCCCACAAGTTTGGGAAATCTGTCATCCTTGACTATTTTGATACTTGAATCAAATGAGTTCAATGGAAGTCTTCCAGATGATCTTGGGAAACTCTTCAACTTGGAGACCCTTCGAGTTGCAGCAAATTCCTTAACTGGAATTGTGTCGGAAAGAAATTTACTTTCCTTTCAAAATCTGAGGGAACTTTCATTGAGTTCACCTGGCTTGGACTTTGATTTTAATTCTGAATGGGTCCCTCCCTTTCAACTTAAACATATTAGATTGGGCTATGTGAGAAACAAATTTCCTGCATGGCTTTTCAAACACAGTTCTCTGAAATATCTTGCAATTGGAGATTCAAATGCTTCGTTTGAACCTCTTGACAAGTTTTGGAAGTTTGCTACTCAACTTGAATTTATCTCCTTAGAAAGAAACACGATCAATGGGGACATGTCAAATGTGGTGTTAAACTCGAAAGTCGTTTGGTTAGTGGGGAATAACTTAGGAGGCTTCGTGCCTCGTATAACACCAGAAGTGGTTGTTCTACACTTACGTAATAACTCTTTGTCAGGATCCATTTCTACCATGTTGTGCCAAAATATTACAAATAAAAGCAATTTAGTGCACCTGAACCTGGCTTATAATAATTTATCTGGAGAATTAACAGATTGTTGGAATAATTGGGAGTCCCTGGTTCTTATCAATTTAGGACACAACAACCTTAAAGGTAAGATTCCTAACTCAATGGGCTCTTTGTCAAACCTTCGTTGTTTGTCTCTGGGGAACAATATGTTATCTGGGGAGGTTCCTCTTTCTCTAAAAAAGTGCCATAATCTTTCGATATTTGATGTTGGTCACAATAATCTTTCTGGGGTTCTACCAAGCAGGTTTGGAGAAAATATTAAAGGTCTTAAATTGGGATCAAATCAATTCAGTGGCACTATTCCCACACAGATATGTGAACTCCATTCCTTAATGGTGATGGATTTTTCAAGTAACAGATTATCAGGATCAATACCTGATTGTTTGCATAACATAACAACCATGGTTGCTAATTATGCTTCAAATCGTAGAGTAGGCTTCATCCTTAATTTTCCTGGTTTTTCGGTAACCGTTGTGACTAGCGTCCAGATCCTTATAAAAGGAAACGAGTTATCATATGTTTACCTGATGAATGTGATTGATCTCTCAAACAACAACTTATCTGGAAATGTGCCTTCGGATATGTATATGCTCACTGGACTACAGTCCTTGAACTTGTCCCATAATCACTTAATGGGAACGATATCAGAAGAGATTGTGAACTTGAAACCATTAGAATCCATTGATTTCTCAAGAAATAATTTTTCTGGACAAATTCCAAGTTCCATGTCTAACTTACATTATCTCGAGGTCTTGAATTTGTCATTCAACAATTTTAGGGGAAAAATTCCATCAGGGACCCAACTTGGTTTTACAGAACTTAGCTATATCGGTAATCGTGGCCTCTGTGGACCTCCACTTTCGAATATTTGCCAGCAAGATGAAGAACACCATGCTACAAAACCCACGGAAGAGGAAGAAGAAGAAGATGATACATTTGAAATATATTCGTGGTTTTACATGGGTCTGGGAATTGGGTTTGCTGTGGGATTCTGGGGAGTTCTGGTGAGTGCCATTTTTTTCAACCGGAGATGCAACCGTGCTTACATCCATTGAACTCTAAGAGATCGCATATATGGTACGTAAATAATATTTTTCAAATTATATTTTTCGAAAAGTTATATTTATTCTATAAAAATAATTTTACTATTTTTTCATCAGTATATGGACGCCCACAATAATTAGTATAAGTTATAACTACAGTCACTTTTACTGCATTGCAGGTGTTTGCTTTGATGTTCATCACAAGTTGTTAATTTGCACAAAGGTTCTTCTAAGATGACACAAGGTTCATGTCTTATATACAAATAAAAAAACTGGTATTTACACTTACACATTCCTTAGGTATCCGCACTCAGAGAAAAATACACTGAAGATAAAGTAATCAATATGATGAATGATAAAAGCAGATAGATGTGAATCATATTTAGAAATTGTGAGTGTCTAAATATCAGCAGCATTATGGCTTATGTGTTCAAGATTTTGTATATGAAGATGTGTACCTCTATAAAGGCTTCTATTTTTTATTATGGGGTCTGAGTTTCACAATGAACAAAATTAAAATGTTGATATACTCAAATAATTTCATTAGATGATAACGTTTAATTAACTTTGGTGTAACAGTTATATATTCTATATCTGATAAATATAAGATTTATTTACGGTAAGTAAAACAATTTTAATCTTACAAAACTTAACTTGTTTGTAATAATAAATTAGACTAAAATTCATATTCAAATATAATGTAATTTAAAGTTTATCCTATCCAAATTTATTAAATTTATTATATTATCTGATATTAATACTCATCAAATTATTCACGAATATTTAATCAATCTCTAGTCCTATGCATATATAACTCGGGAGTCAGGCATGTAAAATATATAATTTTATTAGATAAAATATTTCTATCATGTTTAATAATTTTTTTTTTTTAAAGTTAAAGTATGAACTTCTGAGTTAAAATTTTTTTATAGTGAGTCTCTAAATTAATCTCTAATTAAAATTATAGTTTATATTTCAAATCAATAATAGTAAGTACTTAAAAATTTTGAGAGAGAAGGTTAGATACTACTAAAGTTTTGAATTTTAACGTTAGTTTAATATGATATTTAGTGACGATTTTAATCTAATTGTACCTATCTTTTTCCGATTAACTACCATAAAATTTAGCATCATAAAATCATTATATCATTGGTTTATTATAACCGACAATTTAAAATTTAATTTACAAATAAATTATAATTTATTATTCATCATAAAAAAAATTAAATAACAATAATCTTTAATTTATAAAATAGTAAATATAATCTAATTTTTTAGTCTCTAAAATTAGTTGCTATTTGATAGAGTTCTTATAGTGTTTATTTGTAATGTTACTTTTTTTTTTTATGATTGTTTTGACAAACACTAATGTATGTATGTAAGGATTTTATAAAATATCCTCAAGATATTTACACAATTTTAATATATGAAAATAAATAAATTATTTTAGCTTTATTATATTTTGTGTGTATATAACTTTCAAAATTTTCGTATATACATTTTTGGCACCTCTAAAATATTTATCAAATATCTGTAAAATCTTATAATTTATTATCAAATTCTATTTATAGTATGATATATAATATAATAATTGATTATTTTATATATCTATAATATAATACTTGATTTTAAAGTACCAGAAATTTATTTGATATATTTGTTTAGTCATAATCTAAGAAGTCTATTTATAGAGCATCTCATCATAGATAATCTCTTCATGTGTAAATTATTCCACAATAGTTGTCCAATATTAAAAGCGAAGATTTTGCCTAAAAGACTCCTCGATAAACTACAAACCTTCTCTTAAAATATTTCTAAGCAAAACTATATATATATATATATATATATATATATATATATATATATTATAAAAAAAAAAAAAAAAAAAAATCCAAAATTTGATAATGTGATAACTTTAAAAAGATGTTAAGCTAATTTACCACAGTGATGGAATTACTGAATAATTTTTTTTAATATAACAGTGATCGCACAATAATATTAAATTTTTTAAATAATAATATTTTGACTCACTTTTAATTTATAATTCTAATTATTTTTAAATTATCATATCATACTACTAAAAAATTAAAATAAATTATCTAAAAATAATTAAAATAATAAATTTAAAATAAATAAAAAATGGATTAAAATATTATTATACTAACTTTTTACGGATCTTCAAGATGAGACATGGTTCTATCATAATTCATCGTTGTCTTATTTGGGATATTAAATAAATAGATAATGATATTTTAACTCATTCTTTTAACTCACTTTTAATTCATCATTCTCATTATCTTTAGATTATCACATTATATTATTTAAAAAAATTAAAATAAATAATTAAAAAGTAATTAAAATAATGAATTAAAAATAGATAAAAAAAATTTGATCAAAATATCGTTATACTAAATAAAGATATAGCTAGAGTTGTCAAAATGGGTTGAAACCCGCGAGCCAATCCGACTCACCATGGGTTTGAGCCGGATTAGGTTGAAATTTTTTTACAAATTTTAATACAGATTGATTTTTAACCCGGTTCACCCGGGTTGAACTCGTGGTGAGCCGGGTTGGTGAGCCAACCCGCAAATAAAGGATCACACAAGTATTCTTTATTTAGTTGGGTTTTGCATTTAGGTCATGTTAGGTTGTTTTTTTAGTCAAGACATAAATAATTTGTATTTTTGTGATTTTGGTTTGTATTAAAGTTTATTTAGATTTTATTTAGAATTATAATTTAGTTTTGACTGAAAAAATTAAAAAATGTATTTTTTTTAAATTAAATGAACCCGTGATCCAACCTATTTAACCCACCAACCCATGGTGGGCTAGGTCGGGTTCAAATTTTTTTTGCTCGCAAATAAAGGTTCAAATGAAGCAGTTGAGTCTATTGATCTTGCTCACCACCAATATATGATGAATATTGTTTTCAAGAAAATATCAATATAGTTAAAAAAACACGACTAATATTACACATTTTCTGTCATACTATTCAACAAAATATAAATAAAAAAACTATACATTTTTGTCATGCTAATTTAGAAAAAATGTTTATAAGACAATTGCTTGAGTAATTTACTATAAAAATATATTACATTTAAAGAATAAAGTATCAACATATATAACTTGACAATCAAATTAATTAAACATTCAAACTGTTCAAATATTATTGAGCAACATTTTAGCATTTAAAAATATGAAATTATGAACATATATGATAGGAGTAGTAAATAATTATTAAAAAAAAATTTAAAAAAAAATAAAAAAAATTGTAAAAAAATGTTGGTGGGTTAAGTGGGTCAACCCACCTTCAACCCGGCTTCTCGAACCCGTGGATTAAGTGAGTTAGGTTGAGTTCAACCCATTTTAAAAAAATGAATTTTTTTCAACCCAACTCGGTTCGTACCAGTGGTGAGTCAGATTGACTTACGGGTTAAAATTCATTTTAATATTTCTACACCTCATAATGGATTAAGTTGAATCAAACCGAATCAGATCAAATTATCCATAACTCTAAATATATCCGTAATTAGGAGACACGGTTCTGACTTTTTTGGACAAACCCGCAAGCTAAGTTACTAATATATTCTTCTCACTCTTAACGATCAACGCTTAAATTCTCATCAACAATGACATCAACCAGAAGTGTACCCTCTAGTTGTGACCACCACACTTTTCTCCGACAAATTACATTTGCCCAATAAAGACTGAAGTTAAAAGATACATTAAAATAAGTAACGTTAATTTCAATACCACGATATTGCCACTTCCGTCGTTCTCATGAAAGACTCTGACGAAGTAAAATTAACGTTCTTGTCCATATCAATTAGCTTCCTCACGGATATACTCCACTTTCAAATTAAACATATTTTCGCTTATTCCCTCTCTAACTCATTTTTATTATTAAACTTTAAAATTAAATAAATATAATTTTATTAATCCAAATTGTGAAATTTTTTAACATGTTAAACAATATTTTAAATTGACATTTCATCTATTTATATTATTTCATACATTTTAACTCAAATTTTGATCTAAAATATCATTTAATATGTAAAAGAAATTGACATTAAATTAAAAAAAATTATACCCATTAAATTTTTAGATTTATCAAAAATATCAAAATTTGAAGCATAAATAAATTATAATTTTTACATTCAAATTTATTCAAGTTTAGTCAAAATTTCTTCAAGTAGTTTCTCTAAAGAGAATGTATCTATGTTTGTACTCTAAAAAGAAAAACTAAAATGGGTAAACAGAAAATAAAGTTGTACCATTTTTGCAAAAATCAATAGAAGTCAAACTAAAGTAGTGATGATTATTTTATACTTGCACTCAAATTCTAATTAGAGTTTTATGAGAACTATGTTATACAACCATATGTTAAGGCATCAACTAATAACCTTATAACGAAATAAATCAAATTAGAAATAGTTAACTAATTATAATTAAATTTATGCAAACTAATTAAGATAAAAATAAAACCCGAAATAAGTATGTGATTTTATGGGTTTTCTATCCGTAATTATATTTGTAAGAGAAGTGTTATACCCAAACACTTTTATTTTAGCAAATATCCTTTTTTTTCACTATTTCTTAACCTTTATCACAATCTTAACTTTCACATTTTTCTTTGTCACTCTGAGTTAAATGTTATTATCAATTTTTAATATAATAAAATATGTTTGTCCTACTTATTTATTTTAATATATATTTTACATAAAGTCCAATGGTTAAATACTTCATATAAATCCAGTTTAAAAAGAAAACCCAAATTTTTATAATAATTTAAAGAGAAACAAACATATTTAATCCATTAATAAAACTCTTTTAATACTGACAAAGATTTTTGAAGAATCATTATCAAAATAAGCAATTCCTAGTTTCATGAATGGTGTAATGATGGAAGAGAGAGAGATGTTGTGAGCAATATTTTCCAGTCTTGTACCCCATAACCTTTGTCATACGTACATGACTTTGAAACTCAAGTACAACCCAAAATATCTATCTTTCTCAACATAAAATGGACATGTGTAACTAAAGACTCTTTCTAGGCAGAAAAAAATACCACTTTGTCTCCTCAGCTTTTCCTTATCTTTAATTTCCAAATCCATTCCCAAGACTTTGAAATTTAAAGATATACTTTCTACGATATTTGTGTTGGATTTTTACTACCATCGTATTCAAACATAACGCTCACACTAGGAACAGTAACACCTCGGATTGAATACGGATTATATCTATTCCAAATTTGATCCGTAACGAAAAAATTTATCTATTATTTATTTCTCTATTTACATAATTCTTTTTAAAAAATATCTACAAATATTTTAAAATTTATGAATATATGTGAATATTCGTAAATATTTTAAAAAATAATATCTTATAATTTTTTAAAATTAAATTTAAATAAAATTATAAAAAATGAAAATTTAAATTTAAATTTAATCTAATAAAATATAAATTAAAATTTAATTTTAATTTTAATTAAATTTAACTTAAGAAAACATAAATTTTATTTTATTTTTAATTTTTTGTGGGTAAAGGATTCTCGTGGATATAGATAGTATGATACTCATATATGATCTATTTATAAACGGATATAAAATACTCACTACCGTAAATAACAAATACTCATAAATACCAATTATTCGTTACAGATTTTATACGTAAATACATGCATATATGGATATTTTTCCCATCCTTAGCTGACATTTTCTACCTGCAGTCATGTTTATTATATCTCTACCAAATTTGGTTTATTATTTTAAAATTAGACTATTATTTTAGTATTACATCTTTGATATTGTGTTTAAAAGAAAAAAGATGAGAGATCAAAACGCCATAAAGAATATAGAAACGTCACAATCCATTTATCTGAAAATGACATGTTGCTAATCACTTGAGAATGATTTCAAAAGCCATCCAATCTGTTTTTTCATAATATAAAAACTTAAATAGAAGTAGTAGATATTTATTTATATTATCTCATATTACTTAATAAAAATATTTATGATTGAGAATAAGTTAAAAAAAAATAGTATCTTGATTTTGACATGATAAATTTTTTGAAAAGAATATATAAAACTTTTAATCATTTAAAAATATATAGGTTTGTAATATATTAACGTGTCTTTCAAGAAAAAAAATTTATGAGAAAATACAACAATGAGACTTAGGTTCAATTCATTTAAGAATTGGCATTCATTTCAATTAAAAAATTTAAGATTATTATATGTTTTTTGAGACTTATACTCGTACTTAAATTTCTAACAATTTCTCTTGATTGAGTTTCTTTTATGGCATAAAGACTTTGGATACATAAATCGTATTGTACTCGTATGAGCCAAACATCAAGAATCATCGGTTCTGTTAATTTTTATGAGTCTTTCGAACGAAGAATTCACGAAAATAATAATAATAATAATAATGAGACTTTAATCCAACTCACATAAGAGATTGACACTATTTTTAACCAAAAAATATTAAAATAATAAATTTATGAGTCTTCATTTTTATATATTGTTCAATTTTTTCATATATATATATATATATATATATATATATATATTACCCAAGTATTTTAACTCAGATTATTAGTTTGACAACTTTAAGCTTTATGCTAGCTTGCTAGATTGTGGAACAAAGAGGTAACAAAGAACAAGGAGTTGAAAAGGTTGATAAACTGAAAAAATTATATGCATAGAAGGAATTATATACCTTTATATTGTAATAAACAAATAAAATATCTTTATGAATATTGTGTTGTTATTATTATTGGGTGAGATTTGTAAAAAATTAAAAAATAAACTTCAAAATTTATTTGAAATAAAGGAACTAATTAATATATTAATTTTTTCCACTTTGAAATTGGCATAATTAGAAGAGAAAAAAGATGCAGCTCCTAACTTGAGTCATGATAGACTAAAATTATTGAACAAAAATTTCCATGTAAGCAGCGTTTTCTTTAAGAAGATTCTTATTCAAATATTTGTAGTGGCTATGAAATATGGAATTGAGTAGTTAATTAATTTTTAGACTACCTATTATCCTGTAATAGAAACTGTATTTGATTCAATTCAATCAACCAATAAAGCAAAGTATATCATAGTCATTTGGTAAGCAAGTAATTATCCTACAGTTAATTTCAAAACACAGTCTAACGCAATAAAATTAAAATACAATTTCTTTTATTTATTTATTAAAAAATATAAATAGAAATCATGTCATGCATGACATACTAATTTCAATATTAGTACTATATTGCTTTTGCGATTAAACAATATTGTTATAAGTATCATGGCTAACAAATCCATCACACCTAACTCATGCTAATAACGATGTTTTTCTAAATTTATAAATTAGAAACTCGTAAATTTTGACTTATCATCTGAAATTAATGTTTGATTTAAAAAAAAAAATCATTATTTAATCCTCAATTTTAATGGAATGATCTCATTATTTATTACTACATGATAAAGTAAATGTTTAATTCACAATTTATCATTTTATTATATTATTTTATGGACTTTACCATCAAAAATTATTTTCAATATTTTTAGCATATTTTACCAAGCTTGTTAAACAATGAATAGCCTACCTATGAAAAACATGTTTAAAAATGCAACTCAACAAAAGATATAACAAAATAATGTTGTTTTATTTTATTTTTTTTCAACACATTAATACGTCATTGCATATTTAAGGAATTAATAAAATGTGTACGAAAAATAAAATTATGATGATAAAGTGTGTTAAAAAAATAACCATAATAAAATTTATGATAATAATGCGTAAGTAAGTAGTGAAATATTTAATTAAATCTAAAATAAAAAATTGTAACTGGATATCTCCAATTATAATTTATTATTCTTAAAATATATAAATTCATTGTTGTTTACACCAGTACAGGAAGGGCTTTCTGCCTCGGTTATTTTTTACATTTTGCCTCGGGTCTGGAACCGAGGCATATTGGGGCGAGGCCAAAAGGTACACATTTTGGCCTCGGTTGTTTTGAAACCGGTGCCATATACACCGTTTTCTGCCTCGGGTCAGTTACGACCGAGGCCATAAGTGATAAATATTTTCCAGTCCCATACCCACCACCGGATTTCTATCGCACAGTTTCTGCACCAGAATCATCAATGTCCCCTAACCGCGACGGCACCAGAATACATCTACCCACTTTCTTTTTATTCTCTCTTCTTTTCTCCCCAACCTCCAACAGGGAAATAGACATGGACCCAGACATGGATGTAATCCACAACCTCCACTTCTCTCGACACACCACCCCCTCTTCCGACGACGACTACGGTTGCAACTGGAACCACTGG